>Ga0116191_1000619_pt1 | contig 30974 bp, 33 predicted proteins | sample AD_UKC111_MetaG_FD_89897 | JGI IMG/M metagenome (GOLD analysis project Ga0116191, IMG submission 89897) | Active sludge microbial communities of municipal wastewater-treating anaerobic digesters from Hong Kong - AD_UKC111_MetaG | ecosystem: Engineered > Bioreactor > Anaerobic > Digestate... | reverse complement strand
AGTTCGATGGTAAGCCCTGTTCTAAAATCGTTTGTCGAGATCAATGCCCCCGCCTCCTGTAATGAAAATTTATTTTGCGACTGTTTGAGATCTAAGAAAATGTAGATGTAGAATATAGAATACAGGAGTCAGAATTCAGTAGTTTTAAGATTTCATTCTGAATTCCTTCTCCGAAAACCTTGTCTGAAACATCCAAGAAGCTATAATACCAATAATTTTTCTTTAGGTGTTTTGGTCAGGATCCTGCAGCCGTTATCCTCAACCACTACGGTATCTTCAATTCTGACACCGCCCCATCCCGGCAGATAGATGCCGGGCTCCACCGTTACAACCATCCCGGAACGCAAGATAGTCTCGTCTTTGGCGGAGAGCCTCGGATTCTCGTGGACATCGAGGCCTAACCCGTGGCCGGTGCTGTGGCCGAAGTTGGGACCGTAACCTTTTTTTTCAATTATTCCCCTGGCGGCTTGGTCAACATCCGCCGCCCTGACTCCTGCTTTTATTACTGAAATCGCGTTCATCTGCGCTTCCAAAACTATTTCATATATTTCTTTCTGCCTGGCATCAGGCGGCCCTATTACCACCGTCCTGGTGATATCAGAGTTATAACCCCGGTACACTGCCCCAAAATCAAATGTCACCAGATCACCTCTTTGCAAAGTCTTCAGTGAGGCAACCCCGTGGGGCAGTGCCGAACGGCTGCCGGAAGCCACAATAATTTTAAACGCCGATTCCTCCGCGCCGCTCTCACGCATTAAATATTCCAGCTGCAGGGCGATTTCCCGCTCGGCGGCGCCGGTGTTGACCGCCGGCAGGATCTTCACGAAAGCCTGGTCGGCCAAACGTGCGGCTTCTTCGATATGCTTTATTTCATTTTCATCCTTGCAAAGCCTCAAATGCTCTACCATACCGCTGCCCGGTTTCAGCTCAATCCCCGGCAGCATCTTTTTGAGATCAGAAAACTGGTTATAGGTCAGGTGATCTCCCTCGCAGCCCAGCCTTACAAGGTTATGTTCTTTTAAGATCTCTGCCAGGACCATATTATATGAGCCGGTAACATCGATAATTTTATAGTCCGGGCATTCAGAGGCGGCCTGTTCTGTATAACGGAAGTCGGTCAAAAGGCAGTACAGGCCGCGCGCCAGCAACAGGGAGCCCGTGGTGCCGGAAAAGCCGCTCAGGTAGAACCTGTTGGCGGGGTCAGTTACGTAAAAGGCCTCGCACCCGGCCTGATTAAAATGTTCCAGGAGCCTGTTGATCCTGTCAAGCAAAATAATTTCCCCCTATTTGGCGGCCAGCGCAGCCGCCGCCCTCAGCGCCAGAAGGTAGCCTGTCGGACCGAGCCCGCTGATTTGACCTGAGGCCGCGGGGGCTATTACTGATTTGCTGCGGAACTCCTCGCGCGCGTATATATTAGAAAGGTGAACCTCCACTGTGGGTATGCAGATGGCGGCTACCGCATCGCGCAGGGCATAACTGGTGTGGGTATAAGCCCCTGGATTGAAAACAACAGCGTCCGCATCACCGCCGGCCTGCTGCAGCAGGTCTATTAACTCCCCCTCGTGGTTTGACTGCCTGCAGGTTACTTCAACCCCAAGCTCTAACGCCAGGGAGCGAAGCATTTCATTAATTTGTTCCAAAGAAAGCTCCCCATATATAGAAGGTTCCCGCTTCCCGAGCAGGTTCAGGTTTGGCCCGTGCAGTATTAATATCTTCATACCCATACCTCACATTCAGGTCCCCAGCAATAGCTTTATAAATCTTCATGAGATGTAGGTGCGACTTCAGTCGCACTTTTTTATTTTTTTAAACCCATACCTGTGTTCAGCTAACTCCGCAGAATATTTTACCATAGTTTCACCTTTTAAGCCAAGGTTAATCAGGATATTTGCGGGTTACTGGCCGCTGATGGTCATCTGTGCGATTCTTAAGGTAGGAGCCCCCTTGCCGATAAAGAACTTCAGGTCATTGCCCACAGCGTCAATGTTTTCCAGCAATTTGATGATATTTCCGCCCATGGCCATACCTCGCACCGGTTTGGTCAGCTCACCGTTTTCAATCAGGAGGCCGGACACCCCGACAGAGAAATCACCGGAGATCGGGTTGGCGGTGTGCATGCCCATTACTTCCGTGACATAGAGCCCGCTTGATATTTCCTTTATGAGATCCGCTGGCGGGATCTTCCCTGCCTCAATGTAAAAGTTAGTCACCCCTACCTCCGGCGTGCTTTTAAAAGAGCCGCGCACTCCGTTGCCGGTTGACTGTACCCCGTCTTTGGCCGCGGTGTAAGTGTTATGCAGGTAACCTTTGAGTGTTCCCTTTTCCACCAGCACAGTCCTGGAAGTGGGCACACCTTCACCGTCGAACGGGGCTGAAGCAATACCCCCGCTTAACAACCCGTCGTCGATAATGGTTATTTTATCCGATGCCACCCTGGTCCCGACCTTACCTGCAAACAAAGAACGCCCTTTCTGGACTGCTTCCCCGGTCAGCGCCGGGCCGATCAATCCCAGAAAACCCGTGGCTACGTGAGGGTCGAGCAGCACCGCAGCCTTGCGGGTAGACACCGGCGCGGCGCCCAGCATCCGCACCGCCCTCCTGGCAGCCTCGGCGCCCACTTCTTCCGGCCGCAGCTGATTGTATTTCAGGTTGAAATCCAATGCGAACCCGGTCTGGCTGTCATCGCCTTCCCCCGCGGCGAGGGCGATGTAAATACCGCAATACGCCTCCTTGTAGCTGAGCTTCATGCCCTGGCTGTTCACAATCGTCACCAGTGACTCACCGTCCTGGTAGGTCGAGCTTTCAATGATTTTCACCCTGGCGTCATAAGCGCGTGCCGCCTCTTCCATGGATTTGGCCATTTCAATTTTCTGCTCGACAGCAGCTTCCCGGATGCAGGGATCATAAATGTCCAGCTCAGGGTAGGAGGCGCCTGGCAGAGGCAGGTTGTGATACTGGTCCTCTCCGGTCTTGGCGCAGTTGGCCAGGGCCTGCCTGGCTACTTCCTCTATACCGCCGGGGCTCAAATCAGTGCTGAAGGAAAAGCCTGTCCTTCCCTGCCGGATCACCCGCAGTCCGAGGCCGCGCTCCTCGGCAAGTTTCATTGTCTCTACCCGGCCTTCCCTGACTCCAATATTAAGCTCTTTGGAATTGCTTATATATGCTTCCGCCAACTGGCCGCCCATCTGCATGGCCTTGCCTACGGCTGCCTCCGCGGCGCCAGTGAAGAAACCCTCTTTTTCCACGCTGACACTCCTTTCATATTCCAAGTAGTATAATTCAATGGCAGTTAAAATATTCCTTTGCATGAGGCTGTAAAAAAACTGCCGTCTCCGGCAGTTTAATGAACAAACAGTGAAGTTGTCATCGCAAACAGGTGTCTCGCGGATATGGGGGCTAACTCCTGGACTGAAGCCTCGACGATCAGGCTCGGGTCAAGAAGCGCCAAAATTGCCACCCTCTCCCCGCTTGATTGATTTGTATAAAAACCGATTATGCAAAACTGCATGTCCTCTCCGTAAATTTTTCTGGTAACAATATCACCAATTTTCATCTTTATACCCCCTGTAAAACGGCGCCAAAAGCAATTAACCTGTGATCATTTTTACTTGCCTTTATAACATATGCCCCTGAAAAAAGAGTTGTGTATGCGGAAGCCTGTTTTTGAAGCCTCCAAATAAGACCAGAGAGGAGAAGAAATATCATTATTGAAAAAATAGCCCTCCCCGGGCAAGGGAAGGCTTCTTTTCCATTTATAAACCTTTAAACCGCTCCGCAGGAACCAGCAAAGGCATACCACAAACGGCAACAAGTATAGGATTCTGCTATGAACAAATATATAAGCGTTTCATTAAATAAGTTGCCTGGCGGCAACTTTTTAGTGTGAGGTATCCCGGTCTACTAATTTGGCGATCATTTTGGCCAGGGACTTCTTTTCGTCCTCGGCGCCTACCTCCCACAGTTCCTTGAGCAGGCGCTGCTCCCTGTTGCCGGGGTCAAAATTGGCGGCAAAAAAATTTCCCAGACGGTATGCGGCCTGATTAATCGTCTCATCGGACATGCCGGCCAGTTCTGCCGCATTTACCGCCTTGCCCAGTGTTTTCTTCCAGTCGTGCCACGAGGTACCGATTTCCATCATAAACACCTCCACCAGTATTCTAACCTGCGGCGGAGGCGCCTATTCCACAAGAGAAAATTCATTAACATTTGTTATCAATCTGATCAATGTTCGATTGAAATCGAACCTACAATTTCACCATCCAAGTATGTCAGGACTTTTTTACGTTCCTCAAATTCGCCTGATCCGGGCGTTGGGCTCGCTCTTGGCGGTCCCCCCGACAATCAGCTGTTTTATGGCCATGGTCGGTTGTGCATCGCTTACGGGCACGCCCTGGCCGTCCTTGCCGCAGGTGCCGATAGTAAAGCCCAGGTCACTGCCGACCATTTCCACTATACGCAGAACTTCCGGACCGTTGCCGGTCAGGGTGGCTCCTCTCACCAGCGGGCCGATTTGGCCGTCCTTGATCAGGTAGCCTTCCGCCACGTCGAAAACGAAATCCCCCGTGGTGGTGTTGACCTGGCCTCCCCCCATCTTTTTGACCAGCAGGCCATTTTGGGTATCTTTTATTATTTTCTCGGGGTCGGTCTTGCCCGGCGCGATACAGGTATTTCCCATGCGGGGCACAGGCTTGTGCTGGTAGGACTCCCGCCGGCCGTGGCCGTTAGACTGCCTGTTTTCTTTGACCGCTGTGAGCCTGTCATACATAAAATCAGTCAGCACTCCATTTTCAATAAGGCAGACCTTCCTGGCAGGCACACCCTCATCATCGAAACGGTAGGAACCATACCTGTTGTCTATGGTGGCGTCGTCATACACACTCACTTCTTTGGCGGCCACTACCTGCCCTTTTTTACCGGCGTACACGGACAGGTTTTTCTGGACCAGATCGGCTTCCAGCCCGTGCCCGCAGGCTTCATGCACCATTGTGCCCCCGGCTTCGGAAGCCATGACCACAGGCATTTTACCGGTAGGCGCAGGTTTCGCTTCGAGCATTTCCAGCGCTCTTCTGGCCGCCGCTTCAGCCACAACCTCGGGTGGGTTGCTTTTAAATAATTCAAAACCACACAGGCTGCCCACAGCCTCGTAGCCCGTTTGCATAATTGACCCGGCGGAGGCTATGGCCTGGACCATCAGCCTGGTACGGATCCGCTCGTCCTCGACGTAGTCCCCATTGCTGTTGGCTATAGTTACCTTTTGCACCACGTCCCCGTAGCCGACCATGACCTGCTTAATCCGGTTTTGGTCAACCGCCCGAGCCGCTTTGTCGGCGGCTTCAACCAGCGCCGCCTTCCTTTCGGTGGAAACGTCTTCAGGTCTTTCCTCGAATTTGAAGTCAACCAGCGGCTTAACCCTGGTAAAATCAAGGTTGACCTCTTTTTTACCGCCCGCTGCGGCATGGCTGACGATTTTAGCCGCTTCCAGCAGGCCCTCGCGGGACAGGTCGTTGGTATAAGCATAGGCGGTCGAGTCCCCCGAAAGAACTCTGATTCCCGCGCCAACCTCCACCCCGGACAGTACACGCTCAATTTTGCCGGCCTCACAACCTATGCCCACATTGATTCTCTCTTCAACAAAAATATCGGCAAAGTCTCCGCCGCCGGAAACAGCAGTGTCGATTACCTCTTTTAATACCTGTTTTTCTACCAGAGCAAGTCACCTCAAAACAAACATTTTAGTTACCGCTTATCATTACCATTTAGCAGTTTTTAATACAGATATTGGCTGGCTTATTACATGTGATTAATACTATAATATCAGGTTTACAAAAAAATACCACTGATTACCTCTCTAATCAGTGGTATAACCTGTTTTATCTATTTTCTCACATTATATGACAGGTCGGCATTTACAGGTTGGGTACCTGACAGGCCGCTTGACACTGAGCCGCGTCCTGCAGCGGTGTATTGCCCGCTCATGGGCAAGCCGGACGAACCTTGCGAATTTACATAACTTGACAGCTCCGCGTACGGCGCTAAAGAATAGGTCGGACGGAAGACATTGCCGCGTCCCATCAGCCACCTGGATACCTCCTCCAGGTAGAGCTTTCCTTCGGGATTCTTGGCGGAGAACATGACAATATATATCGTAGCCTTGACCGTGCCTGGCGCCGCCGCTACAGTAACCGTTGCAGTCGCAGCAGGTGTAGTGGTACTGGTTTTAGCTCCGGATGACTGCTTGGACGATGGGCTGGACAGGCCGGAAGTTATGTTCAAGCTCCTGATCTCGGCCAGGTTGGTTGATTTTTTCACCTGCTTGTCAATGTCCTTGCAAAACTCAATCAAGCTCAGGTAATTGCCCTGTACGCCTATTTTCAAGGGCAATTCCAGGGAGTGCGTTTTTTCTATGATTTCACCAGGCTCAATTTCAGTGATTTGAACTTTCTCGGAAGCTGAGATCAGCCCGAGAAAAATTACGTCGGAGCCATCCCTCATGCTGCTGGTAAAAGGCTTGCCCCTGGCCGCGTAATCTTCTTTCACTTTATTAAGCCTGTCATTCTCACTCTTAAGGGAAGCGGCCGTGGCCTGCGCCCTGGCTAATTTGGCCCTGTTATCCATGAGTTCGTTTTTTACCTGGGCATAAGCCTTATACTGAGGTGTAAGGACAAAATAAACCACGCAAAAAATAAGTCCGCCACCGAAAAGCACGGTCAAAAGCACCTTTTCCCTTGTACTTAACCTGTTCCACATTACTTTTCATCCTTTACTTTCGCGGTAATTTCAAATTTTGCCCCCAGGAGGTCCGATTCAATTTTCACCAACTTAACCTCTTCGAAATATGGCAGCATGGTAAGATTTCTGATAAACACACCTATGGAGGGAACTGTTTGTGATATACCTTTATAGCTGATTGTATTGGGGCGGGCATACCTGTCTTCTTCTTTTGGCTGCGCGCCTGCTTTCGACGCGGCGTCCGTCTTTGCGCCCGCATTTTGTTCTTTAGCGGCAGGGGTTTTGTTGGAGATATCTATATCAGTCAGCCACAAATCAACCGGCGCGATATCACCCAGATCGTAAAGCAGGTTGGACCAGGCCATGTGCTTTTTAAGTATCACATTATATTCTTCCAGGGCGGCCTCAAGTTCTTTTCTCTCTTTGACCATTCCTTCCACCCGGGAAACCAGCGGCGACAGGGTAGCCTGCTGCTGTTTATTTGAAGCCAACTCATTTTTCATGCTGAAGTAATTAATCAAAAAGAAGCCGTAGCCGCTAAGGATCACAGCTACCAGCAGGGTCGCGGCGCCGACAAGGATCAGCCGGCGAAAATCAATGATCCCCTCGCGCTGCAGTTGGGGGGGCAAAAGGTTGACCTTATAAGCGTACATTTAAATGATCAACTCCCTTAAAGCCAGTCCGATAGAAATTGCGTACACTGGATCGTATGCTTTGTCTGCCGCAAATTCGATCTCGGGGACGCCGATTTCAACAGGTATTTCCAATGAACTCTGCATTTCTTTCACAAAACCCTTTAGGTGGCCCATGCCACCGCTTAAAATAATCTTTTCCGCTGCTATGTTTTCCTGGGTGAAATAAAAACTTAACGACCGGCGCAGCTCTTTAGTGATTTCCGATATGACATCACGCAGCTGCTTTACCGTCCTGCCGGTCGGCTGGGCATAATAATCGTTTTCCAGTGAAGCCGCGGCTTCTTCCATCTGCAGGGTCAGGTCTTCTGGAGACTCTTCCTTTCCCTGCCTGCTTTCCTGGCTGTAATCCGATCTCAGGGCTGTATCCACTTCCTCAAGTATGCGCATTGCTTCCTGGTAGTCAACATCGTAGGTATTCATGATAAAATCGGTTAAAACCTCACATCCTACCGGCAGCAGGCGCACAAATTTGATCACACCGTCTTTGACGAGTACGAAGTGTGAAGTCTTGGCACCAAAGTCAACAATGGCCGCTGTCCCCCGCACATTTCTGCCGAATACCCGCCACAGGGCGAAGGCCTGCAGGTCAGCCGCCGTGACCACCATGCCGGCACGGGAAAAAATACTGTGATACTGGTAGACAGTTGTTAGGGGCACGGCCAGCAGCAGCACGTCCTGTCCTTCCTGCTCACCTTTTTTGTCAGCCGCTTCTAATGCCCCGAAGGCTGCGTCTGACAACCTTACATACCTGATAATCAGCTGGTCAACCGGTGTGGGCACAAATTTCTGGATCTCAAACTTGGCGGCCGATTCCAGTTCTTTATCACTTAAATAGGGCAGGCGTACAACCCGGCTGACCACCTTTTCACCGCCGATACAAGTTATTACCTCTTTTAAAACAGGGTTGGCCATATCTTTTAAGGCCTGCACCAGGTTCTCTTCGTCAATCTGGCCGTTCCAAACATTTTTCGGCGAGGGAATGCTTTTCAAATTTACAACTTCGGGGAAACCGTCAACTATTTTAACTTCAGCTGCCTTGATCTGATAGGCCCCGATATCAACACCGATGAAATGGTTTTTCTTGGGGAGCAGGTTTTTTAAAAAATTTCTCATAATTACCGCCTATTCGCTCCATTTGGTCACTTTTATAAAACATGTGGCCCAGTTCAGGAGTTCCTTGAATCTATCGCACATGCTCTCATCATACACTAAGGTTAACTGGCTGCACTGCCCCGCCAGTTCAGGCGTTAATATACAGCCTCGCAGGGTGGCGCCGGAGGCAAAATCAATATTTGCGCCAGTTACAATGATCGCGTCTATTTCCTGGCCCATGGTGTCTGTGCTTACAGTCCCGGCAGCCAGGATAGCTAGGCAGTCGTTGTCGCTGTTCTTGGTCATACTGCCCAGTGTTACACTGCCGTTTACAACTATAACCGCGTTTCCGCTGTATGCGCCGGAAAGGACCTGGTCACCCTCCAGGTAGTAAATGCCGCCGGTAAAATCCATACTGGAGCCGTCTCCGGCGGGGAGTTGGTCATAAGCAGCGTTATGCCGGTACCAGTTTAACCTGCCGGCGCTGAGAAGGTCGGGATAATCAGAGCACCCCGGTATTATTGCGAAAAGCTCAGCGGTAGAAAGGATAACAGTCCTGTCACTTATCTCCGGCGGCGCTTGGCCGGCACTGTCCACATATACTTGCCCCTCAATCAGGGGCAACGCACTGCCTGTAAACTCTAAACCACCCAGAGTAAATATGTCTCCATTTATAGAGGTGATATTTCCCTCGTCTGATGCAAGAGTGAGTTTACCCCGGCAGTATATGTTTCCTGTAACATCAGACCCCGGCATAAAAACCGCGTCACCTTCAGAAAAATACATTCCGCCGGTAGAGTTTATAACATGACCTGAAGGTGCGTTGCCGTTTTTTAACCACATTCCTCTCAGGTAGTTTTCGGCATAAACGTCAGTTAAATTTACATCTACTTTAAGTTTTTTTATACTTCCTAAATATTTGCCCCATGCCTCAATTTCTAAAACTGTAACACCGCTATTTTCACTGGTTTTTTTCAGGCTGATTTTGTCAAAAAAACCGTCTTCATAGCTCCTGTTTCCGGCCAGGTTATTGGTTAAAAAATCATAGTCACGCCCTGGTGTTAAGTTTTTTAACCAGGCAGGGCCATTTTTTGACTCGGCTAGCACTTTTTCAACCCCCGCTTCAGCAATGTAGTATGCCTTAGCTTGATTTAACTCATAAGCTGCTGTTTTTCTGTTGTTGATACTGAGTTTTAAAGCAGCGGAACCAAATAAAAAGAGCAAAGCTACCGTTAATAAAACGATAACGCTGCTCTGACCGTTTTTCTTGCCGCTGCCCGCAAAATACATCATTAACTTATCGCTCTCAGCAGCACTTTTGTGCTCATCTCGACAACACCGCTGTTTCCCTTCTCACCTCTGGCTGTTATGGACACAGTCCTGTCATTCTGCGCGTACTTTATCTGCAGAAAAGTAATGTGGCTGGCGATGGGCAGATAAGTTCCTGCAATGCTTTCTTCAATCTCTTTGCCGGACGTGTCGTACCTGTAGCCAAAAACATCATTGCCGGCAGCCGGTATGATTTCTATCTTAGGCGGGTTGTCCGCCACAGAGGAAACACTGCTGGCATCCCTGATATTCCTGCTCATCCTGGCCAGGGCTATGCGCAGGTTTTCCTCGACTTCTACTTTATTGCTGACTTTGACATAAAAGGTAAAGCCGCTGCTTTGCAGAAACAAGATCGCGGAAAAAACAAAACAAAAAATGGTTATCGATACTATGGTTTCAAGTAGGGTGAAACCTTGATTGCCCGGCATTAGAATCACCTCATCAACTTTTCTGTTGTTAACGAGATATCTTTCAACTGATCATTGACATTGTAATAGACTGCAGCCCGCACCGTTTTGAGGTTCAAAGCGCCTGGGACCACGCTGATTTTGAAATCATATTTCTGATCAAAGCCAGCCAAAAGCAAATAAGTAGATTCATACACTTCCGGCAGAGGCGTGTCCCAAGGCTGGTCCACGGTCGCAGTGCGGCTGCCGCCGTCGTAACCGGTTACTCTTCTTACCTGGCCGGAACCGCCGCCTCCGGTAATGGCTACATAAAAGTCATCATACGCGTCATAATCGACGCTGGTCCTGTGTTCAAAAGTTATGGTTTCATCCCCAATAGCCTGTACCACACCTGTATGGCTGTCATCTACACATTTTATGCTTTCAATTATCTCCCGGGCATAGTTTAAGGCGGCGACTTCATGACCGGCGTGGGCGGTCAAGAGACCGCTGTGGCGGTAAAGATTTATCAGCGGGAAAATTACTATGCCGAGAACTACCAGGCTGACGAGCAGCTCAATCAAGCTCATACCTTGCTGGTTGCCAGGTTTGATAAAAATCAGCTCGCTTTTAATTATCTATGCTGGCGGGACTTTGTCGGTCCTCACCCGCCCTGTTACCGAGGCGACAATCACATAGCGGAAATTTCCGTTTTTGTCCCGCAGGCTTAAATGACCGCCGCATAATATTCCATTGTTACGGACAGGTTCACCCCTGATGTTAAATCTCAATTTATGATCGCAGCCGTTGTCGGAATAGTTATCAAAATCAAAATTTGTTAAGACCAGGTCAACACCATACGGCAATTGTACTTTTTTATATAAACTAAGACCTCTTTGTATATAGTAAATATCATTCTGACAGTCGAATAAAACAGTATATACCGCATCTTGATTCATATTAAGCTGTTGAACCAGGCGGATATCCTCCGCCACAGTGGAAGCGGCGACATCCAGTTTCTGTTTGTTTGCACCGGGGAGTGCAAGCGTAAAGCCCAAAAAAATAACGGTAATGGAGAGGACCACGACTACCTCTGCCAGAGTATATCCACCGCGACAAAAGATAAATTTAGAGGCTCTCATCCAAGATCACCATGGAATAGTATTAATGAATAATAATATAAAATTCATCAAAATATGGTAAAATTCCTTCTTTATAACGAAAAATTTTTCTATTTATTGCAACCGCTGTTTATTCCAGGAATCGAGGATTTTCTTTATAAAATGACAAAACCGCAGTGATTTCTGCGGCATTACCCTGAAAAGTTTTTGTAGGTGGCAAATTTATTCGTATAAATGTAACAATTAACACATACAAGTTTGGGCGCTGACGTACCGTGTTCGATTAAAATCGAACCTACAGTTTTAAGGATTTACCTGGTAAAGTAGATTGTACTGTCCTCAAATGAACTCAGACTGCTGATATTCAGCAGCAGCACCTGGCTGGAAATAAGGTAATCATTAGTAAAAGATCCGTTATTGCCGCTGACCGTAAAGCTCAGGCCAGGTTTGCCGCTGATGCTCGTGTTGCTGAAAGAAAGGCCGGTTATATATTTGCCCACGATCCGGCTGGTTGTATTCCCATTGTTGTAAGTATCGATAACCAGGCAGTTGCTGTCGTTGTCCAGTCTTATAGTATAATAAACAGACCCGGAGGGGATGGAGGTGCCGATACTGGTGGCGTGACGGACCTCGCTGCTGATAATGCCTGCGGCATTGCGAGTGTTTTGCTGGACACCGAAGCGCTTCTCCTCTTTTTGAACCGACTGCACACCCGCAACATAAAGGACATAAAACAAGAGCACCGCAAAACTCATGATACTCAGGGCTATGGACGTTTCGAGCAGGGTTATTCCACGCTGGTCTGATTTCATGTAAGACTCACCCTAATTACTAATTGTTAACGGTAACGTTGCAGTTAGCAACATAGCCGCCGTCCATGGTCGTAACTTTAATAATGCACGAACCCGCTGTATTTTTGGCAGTCACCACACCATTCCCGTCTACCGTGGCTATACCTGTGTCGCTGCTGCTCCAAGTGACGCTCTTGTTGGTGGCGTCTGCTGGCAGGACAGTAGCTGTCAACGTTGTAGTTTTTTTCTTTTTGATAGATGTCGACGCAGGGCTCACGGTAACTCCTGTAACATGCACACACTCATTTACGGTTACCTCGCATGTAGCGGTGAAGCCGCCGTCAATGGTTGTCACTGTTATCACCGCATAGCCCGAGGATACCGGCGCTACGGCAGCAGTAAGGCCGCTGCCCGTGACAGTGGCGACCTGGGTATCACTGCTGGTCCAGGTGACATTTTTATTTGAGGCGCTGGAGGGTGATATAGTTGTGGTAAGGCTGCCGTTATCCCCGCCTTCCAGCAGGGTGAGCGAGCCAGGAGCAAGGCTTACTCCGTTTACTGCTACGCCGTTAACCGAACTTGCCGGCAAAAAAGAGGTTAGGTTTCCGGCAGTGGATCTCAAACCAATTAAATTTATATTTACCTGGCCGCCGCCACTATCTTTTAAAGTTATGCTCATACTGTCTGAAGTGCCCGGACCGCCTTGGGCTATATTGTTTTCCATTGTGCTCTGGTAGCCGTAGTTAGCAGAGCTTTTTTGCCCGGAACTGTTAAGACTCTTGTAGTTATTGGCAACTACCAGGGAAAAGGTAATAACAATAAAAACCATAACTGACAGGGCTATAGCGGTCTCCAGCAAGGACAAACCCACCGCACCGGACAGTGTTTTCTTGATGATGTTACAAGCGGTCAGGAACCTCTTCCGGTCTTTCAAGGCTGTAACCTCGCAATAAGATTTTGTATTATGTTGCTACTGCCAGAGTCCTTTCCGGTAACCGCTCAGGGTAGACGGCCCCCCTACGCTGTAGGGGAATGTATCGTTGTTCGTATCGTCATAAGTTACATAGGTACCACCGGACATGGTTAAATTATTGCATATAATCGCGCCCTTCAAATGCCCGCTGCCGGTAAAATTAACCGTCGCGTTGGGGGCATAGAGGACGCGCACCATGGCGGAAGCGTCTCCCGAAACGTTCACAACGCCGCCCCCGGAGACAATGTGGCCTGTTATGCCACCACTGTTGGTAATATTCACATCAGCCGAGTTGACATACACCAACCCGTTAAACTTGGTGTCTCCGCCGGGATTAACGGCGCCGGTCCCCTTGTAATACATGGTAAGTCTATTCGGATTGCCGTTTTGGTTAACCTTGCTGCCTGCTGTTAACATAAAGCTGTTGCCCACATATAGCTTCAGACTGCCCGTCCCCTGCAAAACGATGTATCCTGACTCAATATTAAGGTTATCGACCCTGAGCTCGCTTTCACCGCTGCCCACATCAATGGTCAGCGTAAAGTTGCTTACAATGTTGATGTTTGTATAGTGAGCGCCGGCGCTGATGGTTACGTTTTGGTAAGGCCAATTTCCAACCGTCAGGACACCGTTGGAAACAGGTCCTCCTTCTGCTGGCGGGGGCAGTTCCGGGAAAACTGGAAAGGGCGGCAGTTCGTAGGTCCTCTCCTCGCTTAGGTTTGCCACATCGCCGTGCAGGAAAGTGCTTTGTTCTCCCCACGGGAAAAAAACTGCGGAGGCCGGGTCACCTTCCGGACCAATATAAAGGTCCCCGTAGATGTTGGGATTACCGCTTAAATTCAGGCAATTCGAAACGTTGGAATTGGTGGCGATATCTCCGGTAATGGTGCCGTTGTCCATCCTGAAACCCAAATTACTGAAGATGGCCTCCGGGAATGTACCGCTGCTTGTATACTGAGGAACCATGGACAGGCTCACGGTTTCTGTAATCTCGCGGTCCGGAGAATAAGCGTTTACATAACCCGTGGAAAATATGGTCAGCGGGCCGTCTGCTTGTCCTGTAACAGTAGCGGCAAATGTACCTTCGCCCAGGCTGACACGCGGGTCGGTGGTTTTGTTAATAAGGTTTTTCGCGCTTAGCGGGTTGTTTATAATATAAGCGGCAACTGATTCAGCCCCCGACTGGGCTATATAGTGAGCCTGCATTTTTTTCAAGTCTACCGCGGACATTTTATTTTCAGAAAGGCTGTACTGAATAAGCGCCCCGCTGAGCATGACAAAAAAAACCATAACTATAAGGGCAAGCGGCAGGGCAAAACCTTTTTGGTTATTAATGCACATAATAACCGTCTCCTCACTGGCAGATGAGAAATCCAATTCTAGCTATACCTTTACCATGAGGCAAGGAGAAGTTTTAAAAAGGTGATTAAATAAATACCTTAAATGAAAAGGCACTCTGACTTAATCCTTTTTTAAAAGATATACAAATATTCTGCATTGTTTAAATTGAACTATTTGCTGTTTACTAAAAGTAATATATTTGCGGGGAGGAAGGTAATGATATCATCCTCCCCATCAAATATTATTAATCTGTTGGGTTGCGGGCAACCTTAAAATTATACAGTAAACCCGGTATTTACAAAATTTTATATTTCTTTGATAAGCATAAGAACTATATTTTAAGCTCCATCAGCAAGAATATCTGTAGTAACTTCTGCCGTTGTAAGGATGTTTCCATTTAACCCTTCTCCAGCAACATATGTATTAGCCTGTCCTTGTACAGTTGCATAGCCAGAGCGAATTACATAACCATTATTAGTACCGGTGCCAGCACTACCAACTATATACACATAATGGTTCGAGCCACTCCATGGATCTACTGCCTCAATTTCCAAAGCATTTGCAGTTGTTCTTATACCTGCATTCAGAAGTTCAGCATTACTAGTCGGGTATGAACCTCGTTCTGAATAAAAAGCATCAACAGCGGCTTGCATAGTAGCAATCTGAGCTTTGGCTTTGGTTACCCTGGAGTTTTCAATGTAACCCAAGTAGAATCTGATTCCCCCGGCGATAAGCACGGCGACGATGATCAGTACGACCATCATTTCCACCATGGTAAAGCCTTCCTCTTTGCGCAAGAGCTTTTTGAACATCTTTTTTCCTCCTTCGTTTAATTTGGCGTAACTTTTTCTTTTCTTAAAAATACTATTGTATCTGTTAACCTTTAATCATCACCTTCCTCTATCCGCCTTAAGTTCAAACTCGCGGTCCAAAAAAAATGAGCCGCTTTCTGTTAAAAGGGCTCGGAAAACGAGTTTTTTCGGCGGCCCGGCTGCCTTAGCGGTTGATCCCGCCGTAGGCCCGCAGCTTTGCGCCCCCTCCTTTCGAAGAGTTAGCCCTTTCGTAAACACTATTAAATTGCAGGCTTTATTTTGTTACATTCCTCCAGGTATGCCGCTGCCTCCCTGCAGGGCGCCGGCCAACCCGAACAATGGCATGTAAATGGAAAGCGCGATGAATGCCACCATGACACCTACACCAGCAATCAGAAGGGGTTCAATGACACTGGAAAGCCTGCCCACCATCGTTTCCACTTCATGCTCGTAAAATACCGCTAACTTCTCCAGCAGGTTGTCCAGCGCGCCGGACTCCTCTCCAACCGCGATCAGGTTAATGGCCAAGGGCGGAAACATTTTCCCTTTCATTAAAACCGGGGCCATTCTTTCTCCCTCACTGATGGTCACCCGGGCCTTTCGTACTTCTCCTGCAAACACAGTGTTCCCCGCAACATATTCCACAGTTTCCAAAGACTGCATCAGCGGTATGCCGCTCTTTAAAAGCGTCGCCAATGTGCGGGCGACCCTAGCCACTATTGTTTTGTGTGTGAGTTTCCCGAAGATGGGAGCCTTTAAAGCCAGCTGGTCGAGAACTTTCCTGCCTCCGGCTGTGGCTCCGAACTGTTTAACAATGAAAAACAGGGCAATTGAGGCCAGCAGGACCAGGTACCAGTACCCTTTAAGCACATTGCTCAGGAATATGACAATCCGGGTTGGCAGCGGCAGCTCCGCCCCCATGGAGTTAAAGATATCTACAAAAATAGGCACCACGATCACCAGTAGGGCAACCATACAGGCGAAAGCCATCCCGGCGACCACCAGAGGGTAAGTCATAGCCGACTTTACTTTTTCCCTCAACTGGTGCTCTTTTTCAAAATGCGTGGCCAGACGGCCTAACGCCTGGTCAAGAGTGCCGCTCACCTCGCCCGCTAAGATCATGCTGATAAATATTTCAGGCAGGTACTGCTTGTACTCCTTAAAAGCTTCACTGAGACTTTTCCCTTTTTCAACGCCTACCGCTACTTCTTTTAATATTCTGCTCATCCTTTTGCTTTCGGTTTGCTGAACCAGGGTACGCAGGCATTGTAAAAGCGGTATGCCGGCTTCATGCATGGTGGCAAACTGGCGACAGAAGATGGACATTTCTTTTATTTTTATTTTTAGGCCGAGCAGTTTGTCCAGGTCCAGTTCGACGGACCTGACCGGCTTTATTTCAACAACAAAATAATTTTTCTCGCGCAAAAGCGCAACCGCGCCGCCCTGGCTGTCTGATTCAACCTTGCCGTTGATCAGCGATCCGGATAAACTTCTTGCTTTATAAGCAAAGACCTGAGGCATATCTTACCCTCCAAGGGTTTTTATCAGGCTGTCCGGATCGGAAGCCCGGTTTAAGACTTCTTCCCGGCTGATCATTTTCTTGTTATAAAGATTGCGCAAAGACATATCCAGTGTCTGCATACCCTGCCTGACGCCGGTCTGCAATTGCGAAGGAATCTGGAAGGTCTTGCCTTCCCGGATCAGGTTGCGGATGGCCGGATTGGCCACCAGTATTTCCAGGGACACTACCCGGCCGGGCTTGTCACTCCTGGGAATAAGCTGCTGTGATACAATCCCTTCAATTGTGTTAGCAAGCTGGATGCGGATCTGCTGCTGCTGGCTGGGTGGAAAAACGTCAATCACCCGGTCGATCGTTTCCGCCGCGCTGGAAGTATGCAGGGTAGCCAGTACCAGGTGCCCAGTTTCAGCAGCAGTTATGGCTATGGAGATCGTCTCCAGATCGCGCATTTCTCCCACCAGGATTACATCCGGGTCCTCACGCAGGGCTGCTCTTAAAGAAGCGGCGAAAGATTTCGTGTCCTGGCCGATTTCACGCTGGTTGATAATGGAGCGGTTGTGTTTATGCAAGTATTCTATCGGGTCCTCCAGGGTCAGGATATGCATCCTTCTTTCCCTGTTCACCAGATCGATCATCGCCGCCAGGGTAGTCGATTTGCCGCTGCCTGTAGGCCCGGTAACCAGCACCAGCCCGTTGGGCCTTCTGGACAGATAAGCAAGCACTTCAGGCAGACCAAGCTCCTGGAACGTAGGTATGCGCGTGCTCAATAGGCGCATCACCAGAGCGGTGCTGTTCCTCTGCTTGAACACATTCACCCGCACCCTGGTCGTGCCTGGAACGGCGTAGGAAAAATCAAGTTCACCTTTTTCCTTGAATCTCTCCAACTGGCTCTGGTTCATAATCTGCCGGGCTATTTCTTCAGTGTCCTGCGGCGTCAGAGGTTTTATCTCCTCTCCCCCCAGCAGGTCAAGTTTACCGTTGAGCTCAGGCGCGTCAAGCGGGTAAAGTAGCCCGTGCAGCCTGTACACCGGAGGCTTGCCCACGGTGATGTGAACGTCCGAGGCGCCAAGCGCGGCGGCCTGGATCACGATATCTATAATTTTCATAAACTGTTTACCAAAAAAGTTTCTTTTAATTAAATAATCGTCATATTTTTTCTTCTCTAAAGGCCACCCTGATAATTTCTTTGATCGTAGTAAGGCCGCTCAGAGCTTTTTTAATCCCATCTTCTTTCAAGGTGATCATGCCGCCGCTGACAGCCGCTTCTCTCAGCTCCTCGGTGGTGGCGCTGTTTAAAACGATACTCTTCAGTGAAGGCGTCATAGTCATTACTTCATAAATCGCTATACGGCCCCTGTAGCCGGTGAAATTGCATTTTTCACAGCCGGCGCCGGAGTATAGGACGGTACCTGCCGGTAGGCCGGCAAAAGCGATTTCGCTCTCCTCAGGCAGGCATTCCTGTTTGCAGTTCTCACATATGCGGCGCACCAGGCGCTGGGCGACCACGCCCAGCAGTGAGGAAGCGACCATGAAAGGCGCCACGCCCATATCGATTAGCCTGGTTACAGCCCCGGGTGCGTCGTTGGTATGTAGCGTCGAGAGCAACAGGTGGCCGGTAATGGCAGCCTGCACCGCTATTTCGGCAGTCTCATGGTCTCTGATTTCGCCGATCATGATTATATCCGGGTCCTGCCGCAAAATGGAGCGCAGGTAGCCGGCAAAGGTAATTCCCGCCTTTACATTCACCTGGGCCTGGTTGACACCGTCCAGCATATATTCAACCGGGTCTTCCACCGTTATGATGTTTTGGTTCACGGTATTGATAGAATTTAAAGCGGTATAAAGGGTGGTGGTCTTGCCGCTGCCGGTCGGGCCTGTGACCAGCAGCATACCGTAAGAACTTTTGATAAAAGCGGAAAACCTTTCAAGGTTGTGTTCTGAAAAGCCCAACTTTTCCAAAGTGTAATTCTTGATACTCTCTTTATAAAGAATCCGGATCACTACTTTTTCACCATAGATGGTCGGCATAGTGGATATCCTCAGATCAAGGTCGTGGCCGGTAAGCTTCAAAGGTATCCGCCCGTCCTGAGGCATGCGACGCTCGGCGATATCCAGGTTTGACATTACTTTTATCCGCGAAACAATGGCAAAAATCATCTTGCGGGGCAGTTTCATCACCTCGCGCAGGAGCCCGTCAACCCGGTAACGGATCCTGATGCCCCGCACAAAAGGCTCGATATGGATGTCACTTGCCTCTTCGCTGATGGCCCTGGTTATAATGGAGTTCACCAGCCGGATTACCGGCGCTTCGTCAATAATTACATCTTCCTTAATCTCATCATGCTCAGCCACCTCAGGTTCAATACCCAGTTCCTGAATGGCTTTTTCCACTTCCGGAATGCCAAAATATTTCTCTATAAGTTTATTGATGTCTTTTTCACTGGCGGCCAGGGGCTCTATGCTAAATCCTGTGAGCAGCCTCAGGTCATCAATAGCCATGACGTTCAGGGGATCCGCCATGGCCACGTAAAAGCGGTTCCCTGTTTTTTTAACGGGAAAGATTTTGTACCTGCGGATTAACTGCTCCGGCACCAGGCTAATAAGTTCTTTATCAATTTTGTCCTTGGGGGCTAGTTCCTCGATCCCCAATACCCTGGTCAGATCTTCTTCACTGATCATACCCAGACTCACCAGAACATGACCCAGCAGTCCCCCCCGCTGAGACTGCACGCGCAGGGCCTCTCCCAGTTGTTCATGGCTGATAAGTCCTTTCTCAATGAGTCTGACACCCAGCATTTTCCTTTTACTTACAGACATAATCACACCTCAGAGTTATATAATTTCCTTATTTGATTGCTTAATCAAAACCAAGCCCCCCGCAAATACCAGGTCAGGATCTCCTCGCCGCGCCAGATTGCAGCCAGCGCCCCGATGCACAAAAATGGGCCGAACGGGATGGCGTCTTTACGTCCTTTAACCCGCGTCAGAAGTAAAACCAGCCCGGCCATACCCGCCAGCATACAGCTCAGAAAAACCGCGAACAATCCCTGCGGCCAACCTAAGAACAGGCCGATCACAGCCGCGAACTTGATATCGCCGCCGCCCATGCCGCCCTTGCTTACAATGGCAATCAACAGCAAAAAAGCCCCGGCCGAGATTAGTCCCAACAGGGAAGAAAAAAGGGTCAGGTCGCGCGTATAAATATTCAGGATCACCCCGCCAGCCAGTGCAAAAACTGTCAGTTTATCAGGAATGATATAGTGGCGCAGGTCAATGAAAGTAACAATGATCAAGACCGGGACCAGGAAAAGGACTTTATAAAGCAGTACAGTGTGGCCGAAGCGTAAATAAACCGCCGCAAAGAGCAGGCCGGTCAGCAGTTCGATGAAGGGATATATAGGGCTGATTTTGCTGCCGCAGAAGCGGCACCGCCCTTTAAGGCGGAGATAGCTGAGCACCGGGATCAAATCACGCGCCGCAATCCTCCGGCTGCAGCCGGGACAGTGGGAAGGCGGGAAAACCACCGACTCGCCCCTGGGTATCCTGTAAATACAGACATTAAGAAAGCTGCCGATAACCAGGCCAAAAACAAAAAACACATAGGGCAGTAAATCTGTTATTACCATTTCTTTTACCTTAAAAATTAGTAAACACAGACGGAAATAAAAAATCTGGCGTGAACGGAATTTCAAGGCTATATTACCACTACAGGGACCTGTCGTCCAGATAATAATTGAAAATAGTATTTGCTTGTTTTAGACTCTTTAAATGCTTGTTTCCAAGGTCTTTTTTACAGTTTCCCCGGTGACATCCGCTATAATTCTAACCTGTCCGACAGCAGCCGGCAGGACCATGGTCAGCCTGCCTTCCAGGGATTTTTTGTCGCGTCGCATAACTTCCAGGATTTCATCAGGGGTAAAATCAGCAGGCAGGGCTGCCGGCAGCCCCGCTCTTTCAATCAGGGAAATGATACGGCCCGCCTCTTTTTCCGGCAGCATACCCATTCTTAAAGCCATACGCGCGGCTACAGCCATTCCCATACCAACCGCTTCGCCGTGCGAAAATACTTTGTAGCCGGTCAGAGCCTCAACCGCGTGTCCCACGGTGTGCCCGAGATTTAAAACAGCACGCAGGCCCTGCTCTGTTTCATCAGCCTCCACCACTTCAGCCTTGATCCGGCAGGAGGTTTCCACAGCATGTTCCATTGCTGCCGCACGCAGGCCAAGCAGCTGGCCCAGGTTCTCCTCCAGCCAGGCAAAAAACCCGCCGTCGGAAATCACCCCATATTTGATGATTTCAGCTAAACCTGACTTAATTTCTGCGGCGGGCAGCGTTTTGAGCGTTTCCAAATCAGCCAATACCAGCGCAGGCTGATAAAATGCGCCGATAATATTTTTGCCCCTGGGATGGTTTACAGCCACCTTGCCGCCCACGCTGCTGTCCACCTGGGCTAACAGTGTGGTAGGAACCTGTATGAAAGGTACACCCCGCATGTAGGTCGCGGCTATAAAACCGGCCAGGTCACCCACTACCCCGCCGCCAAGAGCGATAACCGGGCAGCGCCTGTCCAGCCCGCAGCTAAAGGCCAAATCATAGAGTCCCGCTGCTACGTCGAGAGTCTTGTATTCCTCGCCGTCACCAATTTCTCCGGCAATAACTTCAACCCCGCCGCCGGCCAGGCTTTTTTCAACTATTTCACCATATCTTTGGTAAACCGCCGGGTTGGATACCAGCAGGGCTTTTTTTCCGAAATTGAGTCCCTTTATTAAGTCCCCCAGGCAGTTCAAAATCCCGCTGCCAATATATATAGAATAACTGCGCTTGTCAAGGTTGACCGGTACAGTGATCATTGCATGTCTTCCCTTCCCGACAGGTACCGGAGGATCTGTTCCACCACTCCGTCGACACTGGAAACTCCGGTATCAACAAAAAAGTCCGCCACGTCATAGGCGCCTTCCCGCTCTGCTAAAAGCTGCGCGATCCTTTGTTTAAGATCCCCCTTTAAAACCAGCGGGCGGGTTTTCTTGTTGGCCAACCTGGCGTAGAGCACTTCAGGAGAGGCCGTTAGAGCTATTAATACCCCATTTTCCTTGAGCAGCCGGACATTATTTGGATTCAGGACAAGTCCTCCACCAGTAGAAATCACCAGGTTCTCCCTTACCGCAAGTTTTTTCACCAGCAGGTTTTCCTCGGAGCGAAACCTTACCACCCCGTCCCTGGCAAAGATCTGGGTTATTGTTTTTCCGGTTACAGCTTCAATTTCCGCGTCGGTGTCTACAAAATCACGCCCTAAACGCTGAGCCAGCCGGCGCCCGACCGAAGTCTTACCGGTACCCATAAAACCGATTAAAACAATATTTTTCACGGCGCTACACCTGCCTCAAATAGGTACGGTAACAACTCCAGTTTTCCTTCAATTCGGCCAGGCTGTCGCCGGGGAACTTTTCCAGACAGGCGCGTGCGATCTCCCAGGCCACAACAGCCTCGCCGATGACACAGGCCGCGGGAACAGCACAGACGTCCGCCCGTTCTACGGCAGCCCTGGAAATTGTTTTATCAAGCAGGTCTACACTCTGCAGCGGCTGGTACAGTGTAGGGATGGGCTTAACAGCTGCGCGCAGTATAATTACCTCGCCGTTGGTCATACCGCCTTCGATGCCACCGGCCCGGTTAGTCTCACGGTAAAATCCCCTGTCTTTCTGGTAAAAAATCTCGTCCTGCAGCAGGGAGCCCGGCAGCGCCGCGCCGCTGAACCCCATGCCAACTTCCACACCTTTTACAGACTGGATGCTCATTAGAGCCGCCGCCAGGCCGGCGTCAATTTTGCGGTCCCAGTGCACATGGCTGCCCAGCCCGGCCGGCACGCCATGCACCCTGACTTCGAAAACACCGCCCAGGGTGTCCCCGTTTTGTCTTGCCTGGTCTATCTTTTCAATCATCTGGCGCTCCGCCCCCGGGTCGGCGCAGAGAACCTGAGAAGAGGCAAGGATTTTTTTTAATTCCTCCGGATCGCTTTGGCCGGTGTCCGCGTTGATACCGCCAATCTGAAGCACCTGTCCGGTTATTTCTATGCCCAGTTCTTCCAAAAGCCTCCTGGCAGTACTGCCGACCGCCACTCTCGCGGCTGTCTCACGCGCACTGGAACGTTCCAGCACGTTGCGGATATCTTTGTGCCGGTATTTCAAAGCACCTGTAAGGTCAGCGTGTCCCGGGCGGGGTCTTGTAACCACCTTTTCTTCCACCCGGGCCTCGGGGTCCGGGGACATAACCTGCGACCAGTTTGACCAGTCCTTATTTTCTATATATAAAGTTAGCGGGCTGCCCAGAGTCATCCCCCCTCGCACCCCGGACAAGAATTTTACATGATCGCATTCTATCTTCATCCTGGCACCGCGCCCGTAACCACCCTGGCGCCTTTTGAGCTGCCGGTCGATATAACCCGCGGTTAGAGGCAGGCCGGACGGCAGACCTTCAACAACCGCAACCAGGGCGGGGCCGTGTGATTCACCAGCGGTAAGGAAACGTAACAAAGTCTTATTCCTCCATAAGTTATTTGTTCAGTATTAGCTTAATTAGGAAAACAAACAACCTGTAGTTATAGAATACAGGAGTCAGGAGTCAGAATTCAGAATAAAACAACGCAAAAAATAAAGAAATCCTTTTGTTCTGTCTCCTGAATTCTGAATTCTGTCTTCTTTTTATTTTTATTCTGTCTTCTGTTTTGTCACTTCCTTCAAAAGCTCTTTTCTCATTACTTCCAGGGGGGCGGCAGCACCTGTCCAGAGTTCAAAAGAAAGCGCGCCCTGGTGCAATAACATTCCTAGCCCACTCACGGCAGCCGCGCCGGACTGGCCGGCTTTCCTTAAAAACATTGTTTCCATTGGGTTATATACCAGATCACAGGCAACCTGGCCCGGCTTAAACCGGTCATAGGGAATCGGAACAACTTCAGCTTCGTTCGGGTGCATGCCCAGCCGCGTTGCCTGTACTACAAGATCTGCTCCTGAAAGCGCTTCTCCTAGCAACGAGCCGCCCTTATCTTCGGGCCATGGTATTACATCCGCCGGCAGCCCGGTTTTTTCAGCAATGAAGCAGGCCAGTTCCCTGGCCCGCTTTTCTGTCCGGTTGGCCAGCATCAGCCTCTTTATACCTGCCAGAGCGGCAGCAACCGCCACGGCCCTGGCCGCACCGCCGGCTCCCAGGATCAGGACTGTCTTACCGGCGGGAAGAAACCCCACTTCCCCCAGTGAGCGCCAGAACCCTTCCCCGTCAGTATTATAGCCGCACAGTCTACCCGAGTGATTGACAATTGTATTGACAGCGCCTGTGAGCCTGGCCTCTTCAGAAAGCTGGTCAAGCAGAGGAAGCACAGTCTCTTTATGTGGAATAGTCACATTTACCCCAACCAGCCCAAACGCTTTAACAGCTTTTACAGCTTCCTTAACATCGCCCGGCTCTACCGGGAACGGCACATAAGCATAGTCAAGCCCTGCAGCGCTAAAAGCGGCGTTCTGCATCACCGGTGAAAAGGAATGCCCAACCGGGTAACCTATGATGCCGCATATTTTCGTTCGACCGTTAATCCCACTTGCCATGCAGAACCCCCGCTGACTTTTTGATCCTGGCCAGCACAATCTTCTCCAGGGGGCGCCCGATCAACTTGGTCCCCCAGAAATCTTTTCCTTCCATCGGTACCACCAGGATGGTATACAAACCGGTTAAATTCCCGCCCAGAATATCGGTAAAAATCTGATCGCCCACCAGGGCTGTCTCATCCGGCCTGGTGCCCAGCAGCTTCAAAGCCCGGCGGAAAGGTCTTACCAGCGGCTTAACCGCCCGGGGCACAGCCGGCAGTGACATTTGCCCGGCCACAGCCCCAACTCTCTTCCGGGAATTATTCGAAACTATACCCATTTTGAACCCTTCCCTCTGAAGCTCGGAGAGATGCTTCCAGATCTCCGGGGTGAAAACAACCGAATCCCTTCGCACTATGGTATTATCCAGATCGAAAATTATACCTTTTAGGCCTTTTTCTTTCAGTAAGCAGGGCTTGATTTCCAATATTGACGATATGTACATCTTCGGATAAAGAATCTTCAGCAATTGACTCTCCTGACTTTTTTCTTTTTTTTGTCAATGATTCTCGCTTTTTCCAGGTCAAACGGCGTGTTGACATTGAAAAACACAGTATCAATATCAGCAGCGGCTTTTAAAATTGCTTCACTGACATACTTTACCCTCACCCGGGGGTAAAAATCAACAACCTTATGCCTGTTATTATTCAATGCTTCTTCAATAGCGGGAATACAGCTCTTGCTGTACACCGCGAAAAGAGGCTGAAGGTAATCGCCGTGTTGGGGCACAGTAACATCATAACCTTCTGACTGGCTGATCATAATTTTTGCCAGTTCGGCGCTCAAAAAAGGCATATCACAAGGCACCACCAGGCATTTATCACTTTGCGCCGCAATCAATGTCGCGTGGATGCCGCTAAGAGGGCCGCCTCCTTTAATCAAATCCGGGATTACTCTTAGTCCCAGGCGCCGGCCGGTTTCCTCGTCTCCCCCGCTGATTAGGATCTCCTTAAAGACTTTTCTCAGTTCCGCGGCAACACGCTCGATCATAGCTTCCCGGCCAACTGTAAGAAAAGCTTTGTCTGTACCCATGCGCCTGCTTTTTCCCCCAGCCAGAATAACTCCGGCTACCTCAGTCACTCACCTTACCCCTTCCCTAAATTACTCTAACTCTCTCTCTAATCTCTCTCTAAATCTTTTTGTTATATTTTATACATAGTACATATAATATAAAAATTTACCCAAACAAGCCTAAAAGAATTATCTTCTCCGGAAGGCTAAAAAACCCTTTAAAGATCATTCTATTTAGGACACGCACCAAAACATCCCCCGCGCATATTATTAATAGCATGCAAATTTTAGGGGGGATAAATTGATGCTACCAGGTCTCTGGACTTTGACCGTGGTATCACTGGTAAACGGCCTCCTTTTGCTTGTCTCCTATATCGCTAACAACACGTTCCCGCAGCCGCTGTCCGAAGAGGAGGAAGCAAAGTACTTAAGACTTTTAAAAAGGGGCGATGAAAGGGCGCGCAACGTCCTGACCGAGCGGAACCTGCGTCTGGTAGCGCATATCGTCAAGAAATTTGACAGCACTGGTGAAGATCCGGATGACCTTATCTCTATTGGCGCCATTGGCTTGATTAAGGCCATCAACACCTTCAATCCCGGCAAGGGAACCCGGCTGGCCACCTATGCTGCACGGTGCATCGAGAATGAGATTTTAATGCATTTACGGTTTATGAAAAAGGTAAGAGCGGAGGTATCGCTTTACGACCCTATCGGAGTTGACAAGGAAGGCAATGAGATCACCTTGATTGATGTCTTAGGGACTCATCCCGAGGTAGTGTCAGAAATGGTGGAAAACAGCTTTGAACAAAAACGCCTGCAGGAGAAAGTGCGCCACCTGACGCGCCGTGAAAAAAAGGTGCTGGAACTAAGGTTCGGCCTGCAGGACGGGGACCGCAAAACCCAGCGGGAAATAGCGCGGAGCCTCGGCATATCCCGATCTTACGTGTCGCGCATAGAAAAAAGAGCTATCAGCAAACTTGCCAAAGAATTTACCTTAGAAGGCTGCCAGTAACGGCAGCCTTCAATAATTAGTGAACGAATATAGCTTGTAAAATTAAATATAAGGATTTATTAGAGTATTAATTTTCCGTCTGATAGCTTTGCTTGAATATAACAAAAAAAGTTGTTCCCTTGGCGCCGGTTTTAATTTTAATATCAGCATTATGCCTGGCGGCAATGCTGTAACAAACAGCAAGGCCCAAACCTGTTCCTTTTTCTTTAGTCGTAAAGAATGGTGTGCCAATCTTTTCAAGCACATCGGCTGCAATACCACTTCCTTGATCGTGTACCGCTAAAACCACATCATTTTGATTCATAAATATTCGTATGGTTAGTTTTCCGCCGGAGTCCATTGCTTCCAGACCGTTGCGGACCAGGTTCAAGACCAATTGACGTATTTCTTTTTCGTCAAGTGGAATCTCCGCGACTTCGTTCAGTTCAAAATCAACTTCTTTTCTTTCATGGATGGCACTGGCTTTGATTAGAGGGGCAATTGCCTTTAAGATTATATCTAATTTTTGTTTTTTTAAGGTCAGTGGTTTGCTTCTGGCCAGGAAAAGAAATTCCTCAACTATAGAGTTGGCATGGTACAGTTCTTCAACTATAAAATCAAAGTATACACTATTTGGCGCTGTTGGCATTTCATTTTTCAAGATTTCGGTAAAACCCAGAATATTGGTCAAAGGATTCCGGATTTCGTGAGCGATGGTAGCAGCCATTTCACCCACCAGATTTAACCGGTCCAAGCGCGACATTTCCCTGTCATATCTTAATTTCTCTGTAATATCAGTTACAATACCTAGAAGGCACTGCATACCGTTAATGTCAATAATTTCAGCGGAGAACAACCCATTACAAAGCTCACCCGATTTTTTCTTAAAAATAATTTCCTTATTGCGAACACCATTACCTTCACTAAGCTGCGTCACTATTTTTTCGCGCTCGCCCGGGTTTAACCAGAAACCGACATCATATATCCTCTGGCTTATAACATCTTCCCTAGTACGGCCAACTGTTTCCAAAAACACATCATTAACATCGATTATGACACCATTAGCCAGCAAGGTGATAGACATAGGGTTGGGACTTGCGCGAAAAGCTTTGGAAAAACGTTCTTCCGACAAACGCAGATCCTTCTCCGTTTGCTTGTGCATAGTTATATCCCGGATGGATTCAATTGCTCCAATCAGGTTGCCTTTTTCGTCAAAAAGTGGTGAAGCTGTCCCCCACAGGTGAGCCCCCTTCCCGTTATATAAAAGAGGGCAAAAAGTTTCAGCAAAAATGCGATTGCCTTTTCTTTCCACAGATTTATAGGGAATTTCATTTTTTCTGTCTTCACCAAATATGAAATCAATGAGGATTGGTCTGGGCATACCGTAAAAAGGAGTAGAATAAGCATAATCTCCCTTACCCATGATATCCTTCTTATATACACCCGTCATTTCCTCTAAAGCGAGGTTCCAGGCAATTACCCTACGGTCACTGTCTATGACAAAGGTAGCATCGGGGAGAAATTCTACTATTTCAATATAATGGGGCGTGTTCTGCTTCATATACATGATTGCGCTGTAACTCCATCGCTTGTTGAAGATATGGAAGTCTATGGGTATTATTATACTTCATTGAATAATATTCAACAGAACTGCCTTATTTCCTTTTTCATGCCAAATAGAAGCGCTAATTTAAGATCATTGAGAAAGACAGGCTGGTAATATGTAATCTAACCTAAAGCTCCTTATCAAAACTGTTCGATCAGATAAAACCCGAACCTAAGATTTGGCGATTGCATTGACTGCTTCTAAAGCTTTATCGGCTTCTTTGATTGTGTTGAAAACCCCGACACTGAACCTGACCGTGCCTGTATTTTGTGTCCCTATGGTTTCATGGGCCAGACAGGCGCAGTGAATGCCGCCTCTGGCGGCGATACTGTATTTTTCATCAAGTTCACGGAGCTGCATCCACCATAAAAACGATTTTACTTTTCTTTGCCAGGCTGCCGATCGTTTTAAGATTATTGACCGTTCCCGTCACATTAGACGCGTGGGTGACAATCAACAGCTTTGTATTCCCCTTAATCTCCCCTTCAATGTTTTCAGCGCACACCTTCCCGTCCGGATTCGCTTTAACAATAGAAAGCTCCACCCCCAAAGCTTCCAGTTTTTTAAGGGGACGTACCACAGAATTATGCTCCATGCTCGAAATAATTACATGGCTGCCCGGAGTAAGCAATCCTTTAACGGCAAGATTGATCGCTTCGGTAGCATTGATTGTAAAAACTATCCGCAGCGGTTCCGCTATACCGAACAGTCTGGCAAGGTTCTCCCGGCATTCGAATACCTTCTCAGAGGCCTTGACCGCCATCCTGTGTCCGCTTCTGCCGGGATTGGCACCGTACTCTTTGATACATTTAACCATAGCGTCATAAACAGACTCGGGCTTAGGCCATGAGGTAGCAGCGTTGTCAAGGTATATCACTTAATGCGTCTCCTTAGTTTACCCAACCTTTGTATATGCTTTGTTGCCGTTTTCCAGATCGTGTTCTTTGTAGATACCGTTTATCTCGATTCCCAATTCCTGCGCCGCCCGCATTACCAGCGGGAGTTTGTCATACTCAAAACGCAGCGCAAAACCGCACCCACCGGCAGCTACAGAGTGTGGAGCACGGATCATGCCAAAATACTCACCATTCTGGTTCAGCCTGCTTTTCATTCTGTTTACCAGATTGACGGATGAAAACACTGCTAGAACAAATTCCATCGTACATCCTCATATTAGCCTATCTTTGACTTTTGGATGGAAGCAAACAAGACCGCTTCCCCTACCTCCAGGACTTCAGCCGCTCCCGAGTAAATATGGTCCCTGAGCCTGATTTGCACCTGCTCATCCTTACCCACAAGACTGAGCTGCCACTCTCCCGGCGAAGTATGCAGCTTTTTAAAAGCCATATTGCCTCTTAGTTCACTGCATCCGGTGGCCCCCTCTACCCCCTGCGCAAAGAAATGTCCGCCGGCCACTTCCGCCCGCAACGCTTCTCCGCGGCTGATGCCAAGCACCCGCATGGCTTTTGCGCCTGCTCTGAGACCCAGAGTAAGTCCGACATTGATGGTATCCCAGTGCAGGTTGCGGGAAGTTGTGATCAGTTCATTCCCTTTACACCAATTGAGCGGTGTTTCAGCCAGAGGAAACGAGTCATAATGAGGAATATATATTTTCAAGTCCAGGACGGGAGTTCCGTCTATGGCATCCAGCCCCTTGACATAAATACAGTTTTGATCCAGCTTGATTACTTCTACAACGCAAGAGCCTATCGCTGAAGGACGGGCTGGGGAACGGGTGGAATACACCCCCTGGCAGGCCGGCTCGCTGGTAAAGGGGATGGTCAGGGAAGATGCTCCCTCCGGTGCGGATCCCACGAGCTCCAGCCAGTCTTGCTTGCGGTGCTGGTAGTAAATAACATGCAGATGTGAAAAATACTCCAGCCCGATCAGCGCGCTGGCAAGGTCTTCCCGCACATAGATCATACTTTCTTTATTGTAATCATAATCCCGGCTTACTTTTTTGAAGTCAGAAACCACGACACCTACTGGCCGTATCGAAACAGGATCCTCTGGCACTATAGTCATAAATTTTAACCTCCTGTAAATATGTTAACCACTAAAAACAGCCCAAGCCGCAGTTAGTAATCTGATAGCCATATTCATCACACACACTGCCTACCAGATACGTGCTGACTCTTAGTTCACCGGCTATTCTGCCGGCTTGCGCACAGCTGATCACTTGCCCGGGATGTTGTTCTTCGAGCCTTTCTTTTATTTTCTTCCTTTTAACTAAATACTCGGCAAATACGACTTCATAGCATTTTTTAATATCCTTTGACCTGTCCCCCTGGTATAATTCAACGTACATGGTATTTTCCGGGTGGAGCGTTTTTACACCAACTATAAAATTTTCGCTTTCATTTTTTTCCGGGTCATGTAAAATCATGAAACCTGATTTTTGTAGTTCTTCCGTATCTTGTATCAGGTCCAATACATTCAGCTGAACCGCTACAATTTGTACAGCCCAGGGAAAGTCGTTAAAACCTTCGCTACCTATTAATAATACTTTTTCATGTTTCTTTTTCTGGCCGGGGAAAAACATGGAACGCACCGCTTTTTGCAGCTTGGCCCTGGGGCCTTTAAGCCGCAGAATAGGATCGGCAGGGTCTGAATTCTGTATCAAATCTTTCAGCAGATCTGCATCCTTCTCAGGCTGGCAAACCTGCAGCTGATCTTTCTCTGCATCTTTGTAAAGACTAAGTTTGATCACTTTAAAACCTGTAAATTGCCTCACAAATAAAGACGCAAAGTATTCTTCATCGATTGTTCCCAAAGAATTCAATGCTACTGCCAACAATTCATAAAACCACCTTTACCGTTTAACTAAATCTCCTTATCCGGACCAATACTGTCCTCGCTGTAGCCGCTTGCGATACCGGCCTCATTAGCGCCGGCAATATAATTCACAGCCCAGTGTTTGGATGTGTCACTAAACACCTTCCCT
>Ga0116191_1000610_pt1 | contig 31177 bp, 27 predicted proteins | sample AD_UKC111_MetaG_FD_89897 | JGI IMG/M metagenome (GOLD analysis project Ga0116191, IMG submission 89897) | Active sludge microbial communities of municipal wastewater-treating anaerobic digesters from Hong Kong - AD_UKC111_MetaG | ecosystem: Engineered > Bioreactor > Anaerobic > Digestate... | reverse complement strand
TCGCACCTGCTGCTGCCCGTGGTCAAGTGAGGAGGCCTAGCGGCTGCCAGTCTCCCGCCGCCCGTTGCGCACGCCCGCGACGAACCACACCAGCGCCAGCGCGCCCAGCGCGAACACCGTGTCCCCCGGCACCCGCAACCAGCGCAGCGTCTGCATTAGAGGCGTGCCCAAGAATTCGGCGCTGCGCGCGTACCAGTAGCCCTGGTCCACGGACGCCCAGGTCTGCAATAGGCCGACAGGCAGAAGGCTGCCCACGCACATTGCAAAAAGGCCGATGTTCATCGCCCAGAAAGCGAACTTCAGCCGCCGCTCGTTCCACACCGCGCCGGGGACGAGTGCCCGCAAGCACACCAGCGTCAAGCCGATGCCTAGCATCCCGTAAACGCCGAACAGCGCGGCGTGGCCGTGCACCGGCGTGGTGTTCAGACCCTGCATGAAGTAGAGCGCAATGGGAGGGTTGATCATGAAGCCGAACAAGCCCGCGCCCACCATGTTCCAGAACGCCACAGCGACGAAGAAGTAGATGGGCCACTTGTAGCGGGCCGCCCAAACGGTGAGCCGGCTGCGCCGCAAATCGTCAAGCGCGGAGTACGCCACCAGCACCAGCGGTACCACTTCCAGCGCGCTGAAGACCGAGCCCCAGGCGAGCGCCACCGTCGGCGTCCCCGCGAAGTACAGGTGGTGGCACGTTCCGATGATGCCGCCCGCCAGGTAAACCGTCGCCGACAACAGCGTGGCCTTGGCCGCCAGCGCCGGCCGTATCAGATTCAGCCGCGTGAAGAAGAACGCGATGACCGTAGTGGCGAAGACTTCGAAGAACCCCTCCACCCACAAGTGCACCACCCACCAGCGCCAGTATTCGACCATCGACAGGTGTGTGTGCTGTCCCCAGGTGAGACCCGCCCCGTAAAACAGGCCGATGGCGGCCGACGACATCAGGAACAGCCAGAGCAGGTGGCGCTGTTCGCCGGCATTCTTGAGCGCCGGACGAATCGCACGCACCACCAGGAATAGCCAGACCAGCAAGCCCGCGAAAAGAAGCAGTTGCCAAATGCGACCCAGGTCGATGTATTCATAGCCCTGGTGGCCCCACAGAAAAGAGGCCGCGTCGGTGAACTTGTTCTGGACGCTCCTCCATTCGCCGGTGAGCGATCCGGCAACAATCACCAGCAACGCCAGAAACAGTACGTTCACGCCGAGCTTCTGCCACTTCGGCTCATGTCCGCTTACCAAGGGACCGATAAACAGGCCCGCCGCGAGCCAGCTTGTGGCTATCCAGAAGATCCCCAGTTGCACGTGCCAGGTGCGCGTCACGGTGTAGGGCAGCACCTCCGCCAGCTTGATGCCGTAAAACCCTTCGCCTTCCACGCCATAATGCGCCGTGACCACTCCCATCAGGATCTGCACAAGGATCAGCGCCGCCACCACCCAGAAGTACTTCAGCGTGGCCTGCTGGGAAGGGCTGGCTTTCCACCCGCCGAGCGGATCAGTAGAGGGCAGCACTCCAAGTTCCTCCTTCTGCTTCTCGCTGGCGTACCACCAGACCATGGCGCAGATGCCGGCCAGAAGCATGAGGATGCTCACGCCGGTCCACATGACGCTCTCGCCCGTGGGACGGTTCTCCACCAACGGCTCGTGAGGCCAGTTGTGGGTGTAACTGACGTTGTCGCCGGGGCGGTTTGTCGAGGCGGCCCACGCGGTCCAGAAGAAGAATGCGCCCAGGTCCCGCATGCGCGTATCGTCCTGTATGGTGCCGGCGGGAATCGCGTAACTCGTATTGCCGCGCATGAATACGTCGCTGTAATGCTTGACGCACGCCGCATAAGCTCTCGCGCGCGCGGCGTCGATCCGGATGGTGTTCGTCGCCGGGTCGTAGGTGTTGGCACGGTAGAGTTGGACCAGCCGCCCCCGCAGGCGGGCCTGGTCCTCGTTGCCCAGTTCGCCGTACGGCTTGCCAAAGTCCGGCTGCGCCCAACCGTCCAAAACATAGGCCGCTTCGCGATGCAGCCAGTCTGCCGTCCAGTCGGGCGCCACATAACTGCCATGCCCCCAGATGGAACCCACCTCCATGCCTCCCATCGACTGCCAGACATTCTGTCCGCGGCCGATGGCGCCCGCCGCAACCACTTCCTCGCCTTCGTTCGTCACCACGCGATCGGGAAGCGGAGGCATCTGTTGGTAGATGCGCGTTCCGATCCAGCCCAGAATGCTGAAGCTGATCGCCACTACCGCAGCAAAACCCAGCCAGAGTCTTCTCATTTGCACGGTTCTCCTGTCAGTCATCAGATTGAACCGGCGCAGGCGACAGCGCCATGACTTTAGTCACAAACTGCGGCCACACCGCATAAAATTGAGCGCCGTGCACAGGCGTGATATCCTTGCGGGAGGTTGGCGCTCCACGCCGATCATCCCTGGTCATGCGTCTTTTTAGGGTTTTCATCCCCACGAGCGTGCTCGCGTTGTTGATTTCCGAGGTCACGATCGTATTCTTCTGCTACATCCTGGCCAGCTACATCCTGATCGACGTGGACCCCGTAGTGTTTCTCTTTTACGACAGCGGCGTCACGCGCATCTGTGTCGTGGTGGCGACCTTGATTGCGGGCCTCTACTTCCAGGATCTCTACACAAACCTGCGCGTACGCAGCAAGACTCTTTTGTTTCAACAAATTTGCCTGGCGTTGGGCGTTGCCTTCCTGGCGCAGGGTTTCCTTAGCTACGGACCGTCTTCTTGGGTGCTGCCGCGCTGGATCATGATGTTGGGCAGCGCGTTTTGTCTCGTATTGCTCACGGCCTGGCGGTTGATGTTCAGCGCGGCCGGGTTGTCTGTGATCGGCAACCAGAAGGTTCTGTTCCTGGGGCGCTCCCAGGTAGTGACCGAAATCGCGGCGCGGCTCAAGGAACTTCCCCAGCTTGGCTTCACTGCCATCGGTTACCTGGACGATGCTCCGCAAGGGGAATTGATCGCGGGCGTTCCCTGGTTGGGCGAAGTGAAAGCTCTTCGACAAGTCGTGGAGCAGTACAAGCCGGATCGCATCGTGGTAGGTCTCACCGAACGTCGTAACCAGCTACCCGTGATCGACTTGCTGGATCTTCGCTTGTCGGGCCTCCAGGTGGACGAATCGGCCACGGCGTTCGAGAACGCTTTCGGCAGAATATGCGCGAGAGAGCTGCGTCCCGGCCACCTTATTTTCAGCGCCGAATTGGGGCCGAGCGCCGGGAAACTGACGCTACAGTCGGTTTACTCCTCTCTCATCGCGTTGGTGGGGGTGGTGGTTACGCTGCCCATCATGCTGCTGGTAGCGGTGGCGGTGAAGCTGAGTTCGCCGGGGCCCATTCTGTTCCGGCAGACGCGCGTGGGACGCAACAATGTGCCGTTCACGCTTTACAAATTCCGATCCATGCGTGACAACGCCGAGTCAACCACGGGCGCCATCTGGGCCGTGGAAAACGATCCGCGCGTGACGCCGGTGGGCCGCTGGCTCCGCCGTCTGCGGCTTGACGAGTTACCCCAGTTCTTCAACGTGCTCCGCGGCGAGATGTCCATCGTGGGCCCGCGCCCGGAGCGGCCCGAGTTCGTCAGCATGCTCACCGAAAAGATCCCGTACTACCGCCAGCGGCACTCGGTCAAACCCGGGATCACGGGGCTTGCGCAAATCAGCCACAAGTATTCGGATTCGCTGGAGGATACCATTACGAAGCTCGAATACGACCTGTACTACATCAAGAACCTGTCCCCGGCTCTGGACGCCTACATCGTCTTCCACACGATCAAAGTGATGCTGCTTGGCCGCGGCGCGCAATAAAGCGGCGCGCTACTGGGACGTTTCAGATTTCCAGGCGCAATAGGTCTGATACCCGCCGGAGAGATTCTTCACGCGGAAGCCGTGCTGGCTCAGAATGCGGCAGGCGTAATAGGCGCGCTGTCCCACACCGCAGTTGATCCAGATCTCGCGGTCGCGCGGCAGCTCCGCCAACCGGCCGCGCAATTCGCCCAGGGGGATGTTTACCGCGTTGTGGAGGCAGCCGCACTGGAATTCGCCGGGCTCCCGAACATCCAGCACGAAGGCGGGCGTGCCCGCCAGTTCGCACCAAGGCGCGAGTTCCACGTCGCCGCGTAAGACATTGGAAGCCACCATGCCGGCCAGGTTCACCGGATCTTTGGCGGCACCGTACTGCGGCGCGTAGCACAACTCGGCCTGTTCAAGATCGAACACCGTGCCGCGCATCTGCATGGCGGTGGCGATGACGTCGATACGGCGTTCCACGCCCTCTTCGCCCACGGCCTGCGCGCCCAGAATCAGGCCGTCCGGCCTTCGGAATAGCAGTTTGAGGTGAATGGGTTTGGCCCCGGGGTAGTAGCCGGCGTGGTGGGGTGTGTGTAGATAAACGGCCTCGAAATCATTCCTGCCCGCGCAACGCAGGCTCTTTTCGGTCGCGCCGGTCAGTGCCGCAGTCAGGCCGAAGCAGCCGCAGACGGCGGTCCCTTGCGCGCCGCGAAAACGGGCGTCGCGCCCGGCGATGACGTCCGCCGCAACGCGTCCCTGCCGGTTGGCGGGGCCGGCCAACGGGATCAACTCACATTCGCCGGACGCGGTGTTCGTAACTTCCACCGCATCCCCCACCGCCCAGATATGCGGGTCGCTTGTGCGCATTCGATCGTCGACACGAATGCCGCCGCGCGCGCCCAGTTCAAGACCGGCCTTTCGCGCCAGGCCCGTCTCCGGCCGCACGCCAATCGAGAGAATCGCGAGATCGGCGGGGAACGAAGCCCCACTTTGGGTGCGCACGATGAGGCCCGCCCGGGATGTGTGCTCGAAACCGGCCAAGCCGTCGCCGAGTTGCAGGTGCTCGACGCGTTCTGCCACTCTGTCCCGAACGTAGGCCGCCATCTCCAAATCGAGCGGCGGCAACAGCTGGTCCGCCATCTCGATAATGGCGAGCTTCAATCCGCGGTGGGCCAGATTCTCGGCCATCTCCAGTCCGATGAAGCCGCCGCCGACAACCACGGCCCTGTGAGCGTTGCGGCTTGCGATCCACTCCCGGATCGAGCGGCTGTCGGGAACCGTGCGCAGGGTGAAAATCCCCGGCAAGTCGATGCCCGGAACCTCCGGGCGGACAGGGGCAGCACCGGGAGCAAGCACCAGCGCGTCGTAGCCTTCGCGATAGACCCGGCCCGTGCCAACGTCGCGAACTTCTACTTCCCGTGCCTGCCGGTCGATGGCGGTGACTTCGTTTCCCGTCCTGACTTCGATGTTGAAGCGGCGGCGGAACAGTTCCGGCGTTGCCAGCAGGAGTTTGGACTCGTCCCGGATCACGGAGCCCACGTAATAGGGCAGGCCGCAGTTTGCGAAGGAGACGAAAGGTCCACGTTCAAGCACCAGAATGCTCGCGTCCTCATCCACGCGGCGCAGGCGGGCCGCGCAACTGGCGCCGCCCGCCACACCGCCGACGATCACGACACGCGGATGTGCCATATTCATCTACGAACGTCAGCCCGCGGCTGGCGTCCCGCCTTCGGGCGTCCGGTTGAAGGACTGCAAAGCCAGGTAGCTGGGGCCGAACCTCTTGATGTTGTCGAGTTGCTTGTCGTACTCGTCGAAGTGCTGCTCTTCTTCCGCCACCAGCCGCTCGAACATCTGCTTGGAGACGGAGTCGGCGTTCGCCGCGCAGGCCAGTGAGGCGGCGTTGTAGCTCTTGGCGCTCTCGTCTTCCATCTGCGCGGCCTTGGCGAGCATCTTCTCCGGGTCGGTGATCCGCTCGATATCCCCGGCCGGCTTCATGTTCACGTCGCCCCTCAGGAAGAGGATACGTTCCGCAAGTTGTTCCACGTGTCCCATCTCCTGGATGGCGATCCGCTTGAACAGCAGCGAGAGCGGTCCCAGGCCCTGGTCGTCCAGGTGGAAATGAAAGTACATGTATTGGTGCACGGCCTGTAGCTCGTCGGCTACGGCGGTATTCAATAGTTCGATGCTTTTGGCTTTATCCATAGGGTCCTCTTAGTGCCTTCAGACTATCAACTCCAAAATCTTGGATGCAAACTACAGCTTGCCGGATGCAGAGTTCCGCGCTTCCCTTCCCTCCATCATTTCGCATGCCATGACAGCGGCCCGCCGGACGAAGCGGGTGCAACCGCGCTTCCGGTCCGTTTCGTTTTCAAAGTCGGCGATCAGTTCCCAGCAGTCCAGGGCATGGAACTCCTCGCGAAAGGCCTTGCAGAAATCGTGGGCCTTGGCGCCAGCGATTTTCTTCGCGGTTTCATCGGGGGTCTTGCGACCGAACACGAGCCCTAGAGCGGCTACGGCGCCGCTCACCGCGCCACAGGCCGCCTTACACCCCATCCCGCCTCCCATCGCCGTGAGTAAATACACAGGAGGTTTCTCTTCGCGAAACTGCTTGTAGACCGCCTGGAAAACCGACTCTGCGCAATTCCAGCCGGAGTGGAACAAGAGATCGGCTTCCTCCTCCGCGCGCGACGCCCGGCAGTTGCTGCAACTCATTCTGGCGTGTCCTCCTCAGCAACCATTTGAACACGACCTCAGCGTTGCATGGCGGCCTGCGTTCATTTAGACCGCTAAGCACCGGTGCGAGTTTCCAGGCACTTCTGAACATTTGTCCAAACGCCGCGGATATCGGAAGCGCAACCGTTCGTCCCGTATTCGACTACGGCTTGCTTGCGGATTTGCGCTTCGGTCACCGCGCGGTCGTAACGCACACGGCCGGCCAAGATCAACCCCCGTTCGCGAGCCACGTCTTCGATCCGTTCAGACACCTCCGGGTTCAAGTCCCACTTGTTAATGCAGACCATCGCGGGCGTGCCAAAATGCCGGGCAAGGCCGGCAACACGTTCCAGGTCGTGCAGGCCGCTCAACGTGGGCTCAGTCGCTACAAGTACCAGGTTCGCGCCGGTGATGGAGGCAATCACGGGACAGCCGATTCCAGGCGAGGCGTCAATGATCAGGAGGCTCGCACCTTGTTGCTGGGCGGCTTGCCTGGCGGCGGACCGGACCGTGCTCACCAGTTTACCCGAGTTCTCTTCGGCGATCCCGAGCCTGGCGTGGACCAAGGTCCCGAAGCGCGTCTCGGATACGAACCACTCGCCGTTCACCACAGGTCCGAATTCAATGGCCTTTTCGGCGCAGAACCAGGCGCAGACGCCGCAGCCTTCGCAAGCGACCGGATCCACCCGGAAGGTTTTCTCCCGCTCGCCGTTGCCCGGACCATCGAAGCGGATCGCATCAAATCGGCAGACTTCTTCGCATTTCCCACAGGCAATGCAATGGCCTGCCTTGATCCTGGCGCGCTGGCCTCCGGCGAACGGCTCACGCATGGTCGTGCGCGGCTGCAGCACCAAGTGCAGGTCCGCCGCGTCCACGTCGCAATCGGCCACCACGCAATTGCGGGTGATCGCGGCGAAAGACGCTACCAGCGAAGTCTTGCCCGTCCCGCCCTTGCCGCTGGCCACGGCGAGTTCGCGCACCGGTTGGACCTGGGGACGGCAGATGGAGACCAACTCACTCATCGAATGGCCTCCGGAACCGCCTGCTTGTGCGGGGATAACCGGACCAACAATCGTTCCAGGCAGGCGCGAAACTCCGGAACGGCTTCGCAAGCCAGCTCGCCGCGCGAGTAAGCTTCCGCTACCCGGCGGTCGTCGGCGATTTCCGCAAGGATGTCGATACCCTGGCGCCTGCAATACTCGTGAGTTTCCTGATCCCCGGAACCCGCCCGGTTGATTACCACCCCAAAAGGCAGTTTCATGGCGCGGACCATCCCGACGGCGAGCTGCAAATCGTTTAGCCCGAACGGAGTGGGCTCCGTCACCAGGACGACGAAATCCGTTCCTCGTACGCTTTCAATCACCGGGCAGGACGTCCCCGGCGGGGAGTCGATGATCACGAGGTCCACAAACGGCGCGGTGCCCTTTACCTGGCGGATCAATGGCGTGCTCATGGCTTCGCCGATGTTCAGCACCCCATGCACGAACCGCACCGGGCCGGCTGCCCCTAGTTCGAGCTTCCCGGTCTCACGCATGGCTTCGGAGATCGCGCCGGAGCGGCACACCAGAGCGCAGCCTCCGCAGGCGTGGCACATTTCCGGATAGACCAGCACTTTTTCGCCCAGGCAAACAATGGCGCTGAAGCGGCAAATCTCCCCGCACAGACCGCAGTGCGTACATTTCTCCTCGTCCACCAGAGGATGTAACCTTCCGATCGGACGGCTGGAGTCGATCCGCGGCCTGAGAAACAGGTGTCCGTTTGGCTCTTCGACGTCGCAATCCAAATAGGCGACAGTCCGCCCGTCGTGGGCGGCAAGCCACGCCAGGTTCGTCGCTACCGTGGTCTTGCCTGTCCCACCTTTGCCGCTCGCGATGGCAAGTTTCATGATGCCGACTTCGCTTCGAGTTCTTCGATCCGCTTACGTATGTCCTCCAAGGTGTTACCCAGTGACTCGGCCTGCCGCTTTAACACCTGGACCTCCGGTTCCTCAGCGGGCTTTTCCGGCGCGGCACCCTGGGCTGAACCAGGCCAACCCGCCGCCCGCTCCCACCCGGTGAGGCCCGTGGTCCGGAACAGATTCCTCCACCTCCAGCCGCGCCCTCCAACACCTTGTCTCCGTCCTGGATTTATATTGCCGGCGGCCTGAGTTCCGCCACACCAGCCAGCTCCACGACCGCTTCGCGGTCCCGCTTCCAACGGACCAGTTCCATCTCCAAATGGCATCTCTTAGTCTCCTTTCTTACACTCGCGTCATGCGAGTACCGCACTTAGCGCACACCATCTGATTGCATGGCTGTCCGCGCAGGTGCGGCACGGTCTCGCCGCAATTTGGACAGCGACAGGAACCACCCGGCCCCTGGTTTCGTCTGCCCAATCGCCGCCGCCACCCCTGGCAGCCAGGCATGATGAACGCCTGTTTGGAAAGTTCACCACCCAGGAACGCCCCCAGCACCTCGTCCACCGGCCCACATATGAATCCGATTACCCGCACGCCAGCGGAGGCCAATCTTGCTTCCACCGGCTTGGATATCGCGCCACAGATGAGGATCTCAGGCCTCAAGGCCAACAACTCGGCGACCCGGGCGAGAGGATCACCACCCAGTAGCCGGTGTTGTTCCCGGCGGCTCTCCTCACCGTTGTCGACGTCGATCAATAACAAGTTACCGGCGACGTCGAAAACCGGAGATACGCGGCCCTGCCACTGTGGAATCGCGATCCTCATCAACCGGAAATCAAGCACACCGGATGCCAAAGTGGCTAAGTTGAAGGCGTGGTGGATGATCGTAGTTGTGCGGAGAGCCAAGCTAGGGCAAAATGCAACAGCGCGCGAAAGCTGGAGTGTAATTTGCAAGAATGTAAGTTACACTTAGGTGTAGTGTCTTTGCGCGACCCCATTCTCGACTCGATCAACGAGGGCGTCTTCACGGTCGACCGCGATTGGCGTATCACCACCTTCAATCGCGCTGCCGAGCGGATCACCGGCGTGCCGAAGCAGGAAGCCATCGGCCGCGTGTGTTCAGACGTCTTCCGTGCGAACATCTGCGAGGGAGCTTGTGCCCTGCGGCGCACCTTTTCGAGCGGCAAACCGGTGATGCAGGCCACGGCGGACATCATCAGCGCCGCCGGCAAGCGCATTCCGATCCGTATTTCCACCTCCCTGCTTACCGGAGAGGACGGCGCCGCAATCGGCGGCGTCGAGACCTTCCAGGATCTAAGCCAGTTAGAGAGCCTGCGCAAAGCACTCGAAGCCAGGTACACGTTCGAGGACATCGTTGGACGGAGCCCGGCCATGCGCAAGCTCTTCGATATTCTGCCGGACATCGCTTCCAGCAGCAGCACCGTTCTCATCGAAGGGGCCAGCGGCACCGGCAAGGAGTTGTTCGCCCGCGCCATCCACAACTTGTCCCCTCGCGCGAAGAAGCGCTTCCTGGCAGTGAACTGCGCCGCTTTGCCGGACGCGCTGCTCGAGTCGGAGTTGTTCGGCTACAAAGCCGGGGCCTTCACGGACGCCCGCCGCGACAAACCCGGCCGCTTCGCGCTGGCGGATGGCGGAACTATTTTCCTGGACGAGATCGGCGACATATCGCCAGCCATGCAAGTCCGGCTGCTGCGTGTCCTGCAAGAGCGGTGCTTTGAACCTCTGGGCGCCACTGAGTCCGTGAGAGTCAACGTGAGGGTGGTGACGGCCACCAACAGGGACCTTGTTCAACTGGTCCATGAAGGGAGGTTTCGCGAGGATCTCCTCTACCGCATTCGCGTCATCCATCTGAAGCTTCCTACACTGAAGGAGCGCAGGGAGGACATTCCGCTGCTGGTGGACCATCTCGTCAACAAGCTGAATCGAGTGCAGGGCAAGGATATCGCCGGAGTCTCCCAGGAGGTTTTGGTCCGGCTGATGGATCACGATTTTCCCGGGAACGTAAGGGAACTCGAGAACATCATCGAACAGGCCTTCGTGCTGTGCAAAGGCGGGTTGATCGAGTTGCGCCATCTCCCCCCCGAACTGCGTCCGCCGGAAACGTCCGGGCTTGGCTCATCCGGCGCGATGACAATTCAATCGATGGAGCGGCAGATGATTGAAGCCGCTCTCAAGCGAAACCACGGGAACCGCCTCCGCACGGCACATGAACTAGGCATCAATCCCAGCACGTTGTACCGCAAGCTAAAAGCCCTTGCGGCGCACGAACCAGCGTAATAGGGAAAGCACGACGTCTTGCAATTTGCACGACGGGCAAGCTGGCGGTGCCCCTATTGCGTTGACATACAGTGATTGGCATGCCGTGTGCTTCGGTAGCCGGTTGAAAGGACTCTCATGAGACTGGTAGTCACTTCGCAAGGCACAAACCTGCAATCGCCCTTGGATCCGCGTTTTGGCCGGGCTGCGTACTTCGTCCAGCTCGACACGGATACAGGCAACTACTCGGCGGTGTGCAATAGCGTCAACGCCAACGCGCCCCAGGGAGCAGGAATACAGGCGGGCAAGAAAGTAGTGGAACTCGGTGCGGCCGTCCTGATCACGGGACATGTAGGTCCCAAAGCATTCGCAACGCTGCGGGCGGGAAATGTGGCCATCTATACGGGCGCGGCCGGAACTGTCGCCGACGCGGTGGAGGATTTCAAGGCCGGCAAGCTCCGGTGCGCCGGCGCCGCCGACGTCGAGGGGCACTGGTAGACAGCGGATGAACGTTCAGTTCGACTGCGTACCGTGTTTCGTGCGCCATGCCCTCGACGCCGCCCGGCTGCGATCTTCGCGCGAAGGGTGTATGTTACACGTAGGTGGGTTATAGGCGATCCGCCACCCGAAGCGGATTCCGTAACTCAGGAAAGGAGAATCATGCCCGAAACGATGCAACGCATGCCATTGATCGGGGAACCGGCTCCGGCCTTCCGCGCTGAGACCACGCAGGGACCGATCTGCTTCCCGGACGATTACAAAGGCAAGTGGGTGATCCTGTTCAGCCATCCAGCCGACTTTACACCCGTCTGCACAACGGAGTTCATGACTTTCGCCTCCATGCAGGGCGAATTCCGGGCGTTGAACTGCGAACTGGTGGGGCTTTCGATCGACAGCACCTTCAGCCACATCGCCTGGCTGCGAACCATCAAGGAAAAGGTGCAATTCCGGGACATAAAAGACGTAGAGGTCACTTTTCCCGTGATCTCGGACCTGACGATGGAAGTCTCGCGGCTCTATGGAATGCTTCAACCCGCCGCGAGCACGACGCAAGCCGTGCGCGCGGTCTTCCTCATCGATCCGGAAGGGAAAGTGCGGGCGATCCTGTACTATCCGCTGAGCAACGGGCGCAACTTGCAGGAGATCAAGCGGCTGTTGATAGCGATGCAGACATCCGACACTTACAAGGTCGCCACACCGGCCAACTGGCAACCGGGCGAGGAAGTCATCGTCCCTCCCCCGGGTTCCTGTGGGGCCGCCAAGGACCGCATGGCGGCGAACGATCCCTCTGTGCGGTGCGTCGATTGGTTTCTGTGCTTTAAGGAGCTCGGCTAGGTGTCCGTCGCGGACCGGGCTCGGAAACTAGCGCCAGACAAGGAAAGGAAAATCGCCCAGGCGTGCGCACACTCGGTTCCGTCATGGGTCGAGAGCGCAGCCTCGGTCTTGATCAAGCGCTTACCGCGGTCCAAGATCCAGCCGCGGATGAGGTACACACCGGCGGAGGCGACCGGGCGGCGGAACCTCACGCGAAGTTCCGCGGTAAGCGCTTCACATCCCGCGGCGGCGACAGCCTTCGACATCGCTTCGTCGAGGACTGTGCTGACAAGACCGCCATGAACGATACCCCGGAAACCCTCGAGTTCCCTTGAAGGAGTCCAAGTGGCCGTCACCTCGCCATCGTCTCCACACTGGTAGTCGATCTTCAGCCCTCGCGGATTATCCTGCCCGCAGACAAAGCAGGCCGGTTGCGGCCGCGCGCGCAGCAGCCGCGCCGGCCTCTCAGTGCCGGTTATTGTAGGCATGTTTCTGTTTCCGGCGCGCTAATGGTCGCACACGTTCTCGCCAGTTACCAGAGTTCCCTCCAGGTACTGGCGCACGATGGAAGCCGCGTCCTGGGCGGGCGCACCGGTCACAACCTGAATGGAAGCCGCTTGGAACAGAGCGTGCGCGCGCGAACCCATTCCTCCGGCGATCACCAGATTGACGCCCTGATCCCGCAGCCATGGGGGCAGGAGGCCCGGTTGGTGCTCCGGAGCTTCCACTTCGACGCTGGCCGTAATCTGCTTGGCCGCTGGATCGACGTCCACAAGCGCGAACTTTTCGCAATGCCCGAAGTGTTGGGCGAGAAGTCCGTTCGCAAGGGGAATCGCAATTCGCATGGTATGTCAGTTCCTTTCCATTTGGGATCGCCGGACAACGGAACCCGGGTTTGCCGGGAGGCCTGCTTGTACGATACGATGTAGGTGCAACTAACACTTATGCTACACTTTCTTTGATCACCGGTCAAGCGCCGCCTCTCGAAAGGAAACTACCGTTGCAAATGAGCACACTGCAAGAAGCCGTCGCAGCCCCGCCGGCCTCCGACCGCATGCCCCGCTGGAAGTCGATCACTGGCGCCTCGGCCGCCATCCTTCTCAGCCTTCTGTTTTTCGTGTCGGGGATTTGGAAGTTAACCGACCTGGACGCAACCGCACAGCGCATGATCCAGTCCCTGGTGCCGGTTGCCCTCAGCATGCCGGCCGCCGTAGCCGTGGCCATCTTTGAGACCTTCACGGCTGTTCTGCTACTGCTGCCGCGCCATCGCCGCTGGGGCGCGTGGCTGGCGGCATTGATGTTGATCGCTTTCATGATCTACATCGGCGTTCTCTACAATCGGCTGCTCGGCGAAGACTGCAATTGCTTCCCGTGGGTCCGGCGTGTCGTAGGCCCGGCCTTCTTCGCGGGCGACGCGGCCATGCTGGGCCTGGCGGTGCTGGCTGCCTGGTGGTCGGTGGAATCCAGCGGTTGGCGTCGCGCAGCCGCCATTCTGGGCTGCGTGTGTCTCGCGGCGTGCGGGTCTTACGGCATCACGGCGCTTCGCCGCGGCGCCGCGGACGCTCCGGAGACGGCGGTGGTGGACGGACGGCCGTTCAACCTGCGTGAGGGCCGCGTCCTGCTTTACTTTTTCGACCCGGAATGTATGCACTGCCTGGGCGTGGCACGGGAAATGGCGAAACGCGATTGGGGCGCCACGCGCGTGGTGGTCCTCCCTACGCGGCAGCAGCGTTTCGCGGCGGACTTCCTGGAAAACGCCGGCCTCCGGGCCGGCATTTCGCTCGACGCCGCTTTGCTGCGGAACGCCTTCCCGTTCACGGACCCGCCTTACGCCGTCGCCCTGGATCGCGGCAAGTCCGTCGCCACGTTCAACTCGGGACAAATGGAGAGAAACGATTACTATGAAACGCTTGCGCGACTCGGCCACTTGACCCGGCCCTGCGCAGGCTCCGCGGGATCGCAATGATTGAGCGGCTACGCATTACCGTTCTTTCCGACAACTACGTTGCTTCCCGCGACGCGCTCGCAGAACACGGTCTATCGATGCTGATCGAAGCCGATGGGTGCCGCATCCTCTTCGACACCGGTCAAGGAAGGGCGCTACGCAACAATGTGGAAGCCCTGGGCCTGCGCCTCGCGCCCCTGGATGCGATTGTCCTGAGCCACGGCCACTACGATCACACCGGCGGCCTGGCAGGGGTGCTCGAAGAGCATAGTCCCGCGTCGATCTTCCTTCATCCCGCCGCAACGGCGCTTAAGTACGCTAAGGGCGCGGGGCCCCGGCATCGCTGCATCGGCATGCCGGCGCCCTCCTGTGAGGCGCTGGACGCATATCAGGGCCGCGTGGTCTGGACCCGATCGGCCACAGAGGTGGCGCCCGCGATTTGGTGTACTGGGGAGATTCTGCGGCGTCCTGGGGAAGCCCTTTCGGATGTTTTCTTCCTCGACCGCGACTGCCGCGAGCCGGATCCGCTTTCTGACGACCAGGCGCTGTTCGCCCAGACGGCGCGTGGCCTGGTGGTGATCGCCGGATGCACCCACGCGGGCGTGCTGAATACGCTGGACTATATAGCGAAGCTAACCGGGCGGGAGGAAATCCATGCCCTGATTGGCGGGATGCATCTGGGACAAGCCTCCATCGGGCAACTCGATGAGGCCGGAAACGCGATTGAGATGCGTAATATCCAAGTGCTCGGGCCGTGCCACTGCACCGGGATGAACGCCCACGCTTATTTGCGCGCGCGCTTCCATTCGCGGGTGCGCGATGTGGGGGCGGGCATTACACTGGTGTTCGAATGAGGATGCACTCCGAAATGAAAATCGAACCGATCGGTGTGATCGAAACGCCTTTTCGCGAGGCATCCGGAACGCCGATCCAGCCTTCCAGGGCACGCGGGACGCGCGGAACGGTACGCATCGACCCGCGCTTTCGACCGGGGCTGAAGGATCTTGACGGCTTCGAACGTATCTGGCTGGTTTATTGGTTCCACTTGAGGCCTGCCCCCCGGCTCCTGGTCACCCCGTTTCTGGACACACAGGAGCGAGGCGTATTCGCCACGCGCGCACCGGTCCGGCCGTGTCCCATCGGGATCTCCGCGGTCCGGCTGCTGGCGGTGCACGATGAAATCCTCGAAGTGAAAGATGTCGACATGGTGGACGGGACACCGCTGCTGGACGTCAAGCCGTATGTACCCGAGTTCGATTGCTTCCCCGGAAGCAAAGCAGGTTGGTTCGACAGGTCGGACTCGCCGCGTGAGGTGGCCGACGGCCGGTTTGACGTTCGAGAATAGATGTAACATACATCTATTTCGTCTTAGTGCTACCCTAACAGACGGGAGGATCGAGTGCCACGACGGATGTGCCCGAGGCACGGCAAGGACCATCCTTGCACATGCGCGATGGGGAATCTTTACCGGTTCGTCGAACCGGTCGTTCTGCTGCTTCTGAAGAAGAAGGGGCGTTCCTACGGCTACGACCTGGCGGGGGAACTTCAACAATATGCGCTCACCGACGCAGAGATCGAGAAAGCGGCGCTCTACCGCACACTGCGCCAATTGGAACTAAACGGTAACGTCGCATCCGAGTGGGAGACCGACAAGAGTGGGCCGGCGCGCCGTGTTTATCGCCTCACCGCGGAAGGCGAGCGGCACCTTGAGGAATGGGCAGCGGTGCTCGATCATGTTTCGAAATCAATGATCCGGTTCATCAAACAGGCGCGAGCCTCCACTCATCCAAAGAGCGATTCCAAGGCGGAAGCTCGCGCCTGAGACGTTGCTACTTCTGCGCCGGAGCGGGCGCTGGCGGGGGCGCCGGTGCGTTCTGCTGTTGTTGCATCCAGTAACCGCGTCCCATGCCGCGTCCCCGGCCGGCACCACGTCCCCAACCGGCTGCGGCGCCTCGGCCGCGGCCGCACCAGGCACCTCGTCCGAAACCCGCCCCGGGTCCTTGTCCGACGGGTTTCCCTGTGACATCACAAATGCCGTCTTTGTTCTTGTCGTTCCATGCGTAAGGCGCTCCGCCGCGTCCGCGGCCCATAACCTGCTGCTGCGTCGCGGGCGTTTGCTGCGCCATCAAGAAAGCCGCCGAACTAATGAGGAGTCCGGCGATGCCAATAAATCCTTTTCGCATATCTGCCTCCCGGCCTAACTGGCAAGCACGATAGATGCCATCCGGTAGTCCTATCAGAAACAACGCGTTACGCAGTGCATCCTTGGCGACACCACGCAAAGTTTGCGCGCAAGGCTGCAAAAGGGCGCAAAAGATGTAAGTTACATCTAAGTGTTATTATGTACCATTCTATGACAGCTGGGACATGGAAACCGGCGCAAGCAAGATGCGCGGCGCAGTCCAACTGCCGGACAATGAGTCATGCCGAAAGCCCTCTGGCCGTTGTTGATTGCAGCGTGCATACTGGAACTCCCTGCGGGGGCGGCGGATGCGCCGCGCGCGCGAGTTTACTCGCACCTGCTTAATCCCCGCGAACATCCCGACGATACGCGCCGCCACGTGCAGCCGCCGGACTGGAACACCTTCGGCAACCGCACCCAGTTCACTTCTCTGCGCGGCTTCGATGTTTCCGAAGGCCGCATCATGAGGTATGCCGAAGAGATCGAGAAATACACGCGCAAGTACGAACTGGGCGACGTGATCTGGCCGTCCTACCCGATCATCTTCGCCTCGAATCTGGGCGATCTGGCCGACGAGATAAACCGGCGCGGGTTGTACCTTTTCGACATCTGGGGGTACGTGCCCGGCTCGGGGCCGGGCGGCTACTGGCAGCAGTTCCAGCCTCCGGCCGGCGTATTCCCGATGCTCGAATCCAAGCTGGGCCGCCGCTGGCTGGGCATGGACGTGGGCGAGCAGGACGGGCGCTACGTCGGCGGTTACGCAAAATTGCTCTGGCCACCGGATGCGCCGCGCTTCGAGCAGTACCTGAACTTCCAGCGTTTCTTCGAGCGCATGACCAATGACCTGGGCAGCCGCATGTCCGCCCTGGTTTCGCTCAATTTCGGCCACTACTTTCTCAAAGAGGGCCTCTACACCCTGCTGGGCGCCGAGACCGCGCAGGCGCTGCCCAACAGCCAGGTCTACTACGCCTTCATACGCGGCGCCGGCAAGCAATACGGCGTGCCCTGGTTCGGCAACGCCTCGGTGTTCAACCGGTGGGGCTTCAAGAACTACGGACCGCCGGGCAAGTCTGAAGGCTTGGCGCATGGTCCGGCGAAGGGCACCAGTCTGAGCCTCATGAAGCGCCTGATGTATAGCCACATCCTCTACAACTCGATGATCGTGGGCTTCGAATCCGGCTGGATCGAGAAGGACGAACTCACTCCCATCGGGCGCATACAGAGGGCCGCCAACCGCTGGGTGAAGGAAAACGGGCAGCCCGGTGTCATGCAGACGCCCATCGCGCTCATGGTGGATTTCTACTCCGGCTGGTCGTTCCCGCGCCACCTGTACACGAGCGACGTGTATCGCGTCTGGGGCAACCTGCCATACGAGCGCGGGGACTATCTGACGCACAGCGTCCTGGAGATGCTGTACCCCGGCTACCAGGACTCGTCCTACTTCCACGATGAGACCGGCTTCCTGACCGCCACGCCTTACGGCGATTCGGCCGACGTGCTCTTGAGTGACGCCCCGGGATGGCTGCTGGACCGCTATCCGCTGCTGGTGATCGCGGGCGATGTTCAGATCGACGAAGAACTGCGTGACAAGTTGGGTGCCTACGTGAGGAGCGGAGGACGCCTGGTGGTCCCAGGCACTCTGGCGCGCCGGGCAAGGCTGGACTTCGCGCACGCCGTGCTGCCCGGGAATTATGGAATGGCCGCCTGCGCAGGCTCGTCAGGGAAAAGCGCCGTGGATCTCCACTTGGCGAATCCGTGCCCTCTGCTGGAAGAGTCGCGCGCTATTCTCGACCGCGAATTCCGCGCCCAAACGCTCTTCGAAGCCGGAGACGGTTTGAGCGTGATTGTCTGCCGGCGCGCGCCGCGCGATTACACCATCGGCATCGCGAACAACAGCCTTCGCGCTCGGCCCTTCGCGATACATTCGCGCATCGGGCGCATCGCCTCGGTGCGCGAGCTGCCACCGGACCAGTCCGAAAAGGGCGCCGCCGGGCACTTACCAGAAGGCTTCGAGACCGCCGTCATCGGGGTGAGCGATGCGCAAAACATCGCCGGAGGAGACATACGCATCTTTCGCGTGACACTCAGCGAAGAAGACGTCACCGAGACCAAGCACGTCGTGCCCCAGCCGCGCCCGCGTAATCGCGTGCTCACTATGCGCGGCTCACGGCCAATCAAGGAAGAAATTCTCGCCCGCCCCACGTTTTTTCAGCACTATGACGGCATCGTGGTCGATTGGAAATATCTGCACGACCGAACCGTCGACGCGCTCACGCGCGAATCGCGCTGGATCAGGCTACAGAGCCTTCGCGTGATGGTGGACCTCAGTTCAGGCATCAACCTCTATCCGGATCTGCGGCTGGTTGACAACATCCGGAGCGAGTACGAGGCCAGTCTCGCGGTGATCGAGGACGTTCTCTCGAAAATGAAGACCCTCGGCGCCAAGGATCTCATCCTCGCGCTCGATCGCGTTCCTGAAAACAACATCACCTCGAAAGCCACCTGGGAATCCTGGGAGGCGACGTTGCGCCGGATAGCCACCGATGCTCACGCGCAGGGCGTGACTGTCCACTTGCGGGTGGCGCCTACGCGTCCGGCCTCTAAGGTCGCCGACGCGGTGGAGTTACTGGAACGCGTCAACGCGTCGAACCTGCGTCTGGCCGCGGCGAGCACCGATGTGCCCACGCGGTGGCTGGGCTTGTGGGCGCTGCGCTCGCGCGAGATAGCGACAACGCCGCCCGCGCCCGTACCCGTGGTCTTCGACGCCGTCTACGCCAGCCACGATGAAGAATACCTGCACTGGAAACGGCTACCGAACGCTGTAGAATAGCGCTTTATGAACTCACAACTCCGTCGCGGTGCGGCCGCGCTCTTCGTGCTCCTGGCCTGCGCGTTCCTGGCCCAGGCCCAAACCGCTTTCCATCTGCGTCCCAACGACACAGTGGTTTTCTATGGCGACAGCATTACCGACCAGCGCCTTTACACAACCTTTATTGAAACCTTTGTCGTCACCCGTTACCCATCCATGCCCGTGCGATTCGTGCACTCGGGCTGGGGTGGCGACCGCGTTTCCGGTGGTGGCGGCGGTCCGGCCGATGAACGCCTGCGCCGCGACGTGCTGGCCTACAAGCCCACGGTGATGACCATCATGCTGGGCATGAACGACGGGCGGTACAGGCCCTTCGACCCGGGGATCTTCCGCGAGTACTCGACCGGCTACGAGCACATCCTGGACTTCGTCAAAGCCGGCGCGGCCGACCTGCGGCTGACGCTCATCGAGCCTTCGCCGTTCGACGACGTGACGCGCCCGCCAACCGTGGAAGGCGGTTACAACACGGTTCTCGTGCGCTTTGGCGAATACGTGAAAGAACTGGCCCGGAAGCGCGGCGCGTTGGTGGCGGATCAGAACACCCCGCTGGTCGAAGCGCTGCACCGCGCCCGCGCGACGGACGCGAAGTTGGCCGAGCGGATCATCCCCGACCGCGTGCACCCCGGCCCGGGTGGCCACCTTCTGATGGCTGCCGCTGTGCTGAAAGCGTGGGGCGCCACCCCGCTGGTCACGCGTGTGGAGATTGACGCCGCGTCCGGCAAGCTGATCCAGGCTTTGAACTCCACCGTCACCGGCATCGAGAAGAACGCGGGCTTGAGATGGAATCAGACCGACGCTGCCTTGCCCATGCCCGTCAACATGAACGATCCCGTGGTTGCGCTCGCCGTGAAGAGTTCCGACTTCGTCCAGGCGCTCAACCAGCAGAGCCTTCGCGTCACCGGCCTCACCGGAGCAAGTTACACGCTGAAGATTAACGGCGCGGCAGTGGGCACCTTCTCCGGAGAGCAGTTAGACGCCGGGATCAACCTGGCCGAGTTGCCGACGCCCATGGCGAAGCAGGCCGCGGGCGTACACGCGCTCACTCTCAAGCGCTCGGACGTGCACAACGCCCGCTGGCGCCAGATCCAAGTGCCGTTCCAGAAAGAGACGCTTCCCCGGCTCGAGTCCATCCTCTCGAACCTGGACGCGCTGGACGAAGAACTCGCCACGCGGCAGCGCGCCGCCGCTCAACCCTCGCAGTGCTTTTACGAGCTGATCCCATGACGAAGTTTGCGCTGCTCCTTTTTGCATCGCTGCTCGGAGCCGCGCCGCCGGCCTACGATCCGGCCATGAAGCCAGCCGTTGTACATTCCCCGCCCGGCGTCGAGTACACCATCGGCTGGCCCATGTTTCAAGGCATTCCCACCATCGAGCGCGCGCCCAAGGGCCGGCTGTGGGCCGCCTGGTACGCGGGCGGCCCTGGAGAGGGCCCTCTCAATTACGTCGTGCTAGTAACCAGCGCGGACGATGGACGCAACTGGTCGGAGCCGAAGCTTGTTGTCGATATCCCGGACTGGGGCCGCGCGTTCGATCCATGCCTGTGGCTGGACCCAAGGGGCAAGCTGTGGCTCTTCTGGTCGCAGAGCCTGGTGCACTGGGACGGGCGCGGCGGCGTGTGGTTCATGACCACGTCGAACCCAGACGCGGAGAACCCCAAGTGGAGCCGGCCCCGCCGCCTGGCCGACGGCGTGATGATGAACAAGCCAGCGGTGCTGAAGTCCGGCAGATGGCTCTTCCCGGTGGCCATGTGGCCCTACGCAGCCGATGCCGAAAGAATCAATTTGGAGCAGAAGCTCGGCCTCTCGCCCGCCGCCATCAAGGCGCTGAGCTTCCCGCTCAAGGACGCCGGCCAGTCGATGGTCTTCGCGTCGCACGACCACGGCAGAAGCTTTCGGAAGCTGGGCTACGCCGTGGTGCCGGACGTGAGTCATAACGAGCACATGATCGTCGAGCGGCGCGACGGCAGCTTGTGGATGCTGGTGCGTACCCACTACGGGATCGGCCAGAGTTTCTCAACCGATCAGGGCCGCAGTTGGAGCGAGGGCACCGACACGGGCTATTTCCATCCGAGTACGCGGTTCTTTATTGGCCGCCTGAGGTCGGGCAACCTGCTGATGGTCCGGCACAATCCGCCTCCAGCACCGGGAGGCCGCAGGCCGCGCAGCCACCTGGCGGCTTACATCTCCAACGACGACGGCAAGACTTGGAGTGTGCCGCTAATGCTCGACGAGCGCAACGGCGTATCGTATCCCGATGTGACGCAGGCGCCGGACGGCCGCATCTTCGTCATTTACGATCGCAACCGCACCACGGACCGCGAGATCCTCATGGCCTGTTTCGTGGAACAGGACATCCTCGAAGGGCGCACATCAAGCGCCACGTTGCGATTGCGGCAAGTGATTGCCCGCGGCGCTGAACCCGTTACGCCAGGTCCGCGCCGCTGAAGAAGAAGCCCAACTCGTAGGCCGCCGTTTCCGGCGCGTCGGAGCCGTGCACCGCATTGCGGTCGATGGCGGTGCCGAACTTCTTGCGGATCGTGCCCTCGGCCGCACCGGCCGGATTTGTCGCCCCCATCAGATCGCGCCACGCTTTGATGGCATTTTCGCGTTCAAGCGCCAGTACCACCACGGGGCCTTCAGTCATGAACTCGACCAACCCTGCGAAAAACGGCTTCCCGCGGTGAACGTCGTAAAAGCCCTGGGCCTGCGCCTTGCTCAGTCGCGTCATGCGCATGCCCAGGATGCGGAAACCGGCGGCCTCGATCATGGCAAGGATCTCACCTGTGTGGCCGCCCGCGAAAGAGTCCGGCTTGATGATCGCCAGCGTGCGTTCCAACTGATTCATAGTCTGCTCTTCACCTTTTCGCCGATCTCGGCCGGAGTGGCGCACACCGTGATGCCCGCCTCTTCCATGGCTTTGATCTTGTCCGCCGCCTTTCCAGATCCGCCGGAAATGATGGCGCCGGCGTGGCCCATGCGGCGGCCCGGCGGCGCGGTCTGGCCGGCGACGAAGCCGATCACCGGTTTCTTTACATTCGCTTTCACAAAGGCCGCGGCGGTCTCCTCGGCATTGCCGCCAATTTCGCCGATCATCACGATGGCGTGCGTGTCGGGGTCCTCGTTGAACAGACGGATGGCGTCGATGAAATTGGTCCCAATGATGGGATCTCCCCCGATGCCCATGCAGGTCGACTGTCCGATGCCCAACTGTGTCAACTGCTGCACGGCTTCGTAGGTCAGCGTGCCTGAGCGGGACACCACACCGACGTGTCCTGCCTGGTGTATATGTCCGGGCATGATGCCGATCTTGCACTTCCCCGGCGAAGTGATGCCAGGGCAATTCGGCCCGATCAATCGCGTGCGGCGGCCTTCAAGGTAACGCCACACCTTCACCATATCGAGCGTGGGGATACCCTCGGTGATGCAGACCACCACTTCGAGATCGGCGCTGGCAGCTTCCATGATGGCGTCGGCGGCGAAGGCCGGCGGGACGAAGATCACGCTGGCGTTGGCGCCCGTCGCCGCGACGGCATCGGAAACGGTGTTGAAGACAGGCAAATCCAGGTGCTTTGTGCCGCCCTTGCCCGGCGATGTGCCGCCAACAATCTTGGTACCGTAAGCCAGGCACTGCTGCGTGTGGAAGGTGGCCTCGCGGCCCGTGATGCCCTGGACCAGAACGCGTGTCGATTCGTTGACGAGAATACTCATTGGGCCAACCTCACCACTTTTTCGGCGGCGTCGCGCATGCCGTCCGCCACTGCGAAATTCAACCCGGAATCCTTGAGGATGCGGCGTCCTTCCTCGACGTTGGTGCCTTCCATGCGCACCACGATCGGCACGGCAACTTTGAGTTCGTGCGCGGCGGCCACCACGCCGGTGGCCAGCGTGTCGCAGCGCAGGATACCGCCGAAGATGTTGATCAGCACCGCCCGAACGTTCTTGTCGGACAGTAGAATCCGGAACGCGTTCTTGATCTGCTCCGCGCTGGCGCCTCCGCCGACGTCCAGAAAGTTCGCCGGATTGCCGCCGGCGTGCTTGATGATGTCCATGGTGGCCATGGCCAACCCGGCGCCGTTCACCATGCAACCCACGTTCCCGTCCAGCTTGATGTAGTTGAGCCCGAATCGCGACGCGTCCACTTCAAGCGGGTCCTCTTCGTTCAGGTCGCGCAATTCGGCCAGATCCTTGTGCCGGTAAAGAGCGTTGTCGTCCAGGTTGATCTTGGCGTCCAGAGCGAAGACCTTGCCGTCCTTGGTGATCACGAACGGGTTGATCTCGGCAAGCGAGGCGTCGACGGCCTCGTAAGCGCGCGCCAGGGCGGTCATGGCCGCCGCCGCTGCGTTCACGCACGGCGCCGGCACCCCGATGCCGAACGCCAGTTTGCGCGCCTGGTATGGCATGAGGCTGAAGCCCGGCTCGATGGTCTCTTTCAGAATCTTCTCCGGCGTTTTGGCGGCCACTTCCTCAATTTCCATTCCGCCCGCCGCCGATGCCATCAGGACCGGCTTCGCTTGCGCGCGGTCCAGCACGATGCCGAGATACAGTTCGCGCTCGATCGGCAAGGTTTGCTCGACGAGCACGCGCTGCACCACGCGGCCCTCCGGCCCGGTCTGAGGCGTGACCAGCGTCATGCCCAACATCTTGCGGGCGATTTCCGCGGCTTCATCCCTGCCGGCGGCTAACTTTACGCCGCCGCCCTTGCCGCGGCCGCCCGCGTGTATCTGCGCTTTGACCACCACGGCGCCGCCGATGCGGTGCGCGGCGTCGGCTGCTTCATCAGGCGTCGAAGCGACTTCGCCTTGCGGAACCGGTACGCCGAATCGCGCCAGGATCGCTTTCGCCTGGTACTCGTGAATTTTCATAGGGGAGTGCCTGTGCTACGATCGCAAGAAAGTATATTCCACTATATAACATGTCGCTTTTGCCCTACTTGCATCGTATTGTCCGCCGTGAAAATCTGCCCGAAAACGACGCCCGCAACGCGATGGCCGTCGTTCTGGCCGGAGAAGCAACCACGCCGCAAATCGTAGCGTTCCTGGTCGCGCTGGTCATGAAGGGCGAGACGGTGGACGAAGTCGTCGGCTTCGCGCGCGCCATGCGCGCAGCCGCGAACAAAGTCGATGCAGGGCCAGGAGAGGGACCGCTGCTCGACACCTGCGGAACGGGCGGCGACTGTGCTTCTACGTTCAACATTTCCACCATCGCGGCGTTCGTGGTGGCGGGCGCGGGCGGGCGCGTGGCCAAGCACGGTAACCGCTCGATTTCGAGCCGCTGTGGCAGCGCGGATCTGCTGGAAGCCTTGGGCGTCAAGGTAGGGCTCTCGGCGGAAGAATCGGCGCTCGCCATTCGCGAATTGGGCATCGGATTCCTTTTCGCCCCGGCGCTGCATCCGGCCATGCGGTATGCGCAGCCGGCGCGGCTCGAGTTGAAGATGCGCACGGTATTCAACCTGCTCGGCCCGCTGGCAAATCCTGCGAACGCCTCGGCACAACTGGTGGGTGCGCCGTCGGTGCCCGCCGCCGAGTTGATCGCCGAAGCGCTGGCTCGTTTGGGGCTCGAACGCGGCTTTGTGGTCCATGGCTCGGACGGCCTGGACGAGGTCACCACTACCGGCCCGACGCTCGCTCTTGAAATCACCCGCGGGGCGATTGCCCATCACACTCTTACCCCCGGCGACTTCGGAGTCCCGCAGGCCGAGACAGCCGATCTGCGCGGGGGCGACCCGGCCCTTAATGCCGAGATCGCGCGGGCGGTCCTTTCCGGCGCCGCCGGTCCTCAACGCGATGTTGTGCTCGTGAACAGCTCGGCGGCCCTGGTCGCCATAGGCCGGGCCCGCAATTTCAGGGAAGGTGTCGCGCTGGCAGCCGAATCCATTGATTCCGGCGCCGCCATGGCCAAACTGAACGCCATCATCAACTGGCGGCGACTGTAGCTGATCTCAGTACGTCACCGCGATTTCCAGGCGGTCGCTTCCCGCCGGCAGTTCGATCCTCTCGCGCACCGGATCGAAGCGCGTCCATCGCTTGCCGTTCACTATTACTTCTCTCATAGGTTGCCGCGCCGGGTGCGGAAGGCGTAGCTTGATCGCGCGGAGCCGTTGAGGTTGTGTACGCGTCAGATCCAACCGCGCCCGGATGCGGCCTTGGTCCACCTGGCTCTGCACATTCATTGAGAGGCTTCCGAAATAAGTGGGCGCGCGCTTCACTTCGATCCGCTTTCCGTCTTCCAGCCACCGCCGCGGCGCTCCGGCCATCAGTTGCAGCTCACCATCGCGCTCCATCAACAGCGTCTTGCGGATCATCATGAGGATCCGGCCGCTCGCCGAACCGTTCATGAAAAACGGCGTGTAGCGGCGATCCTCGGGCGAAAATCTTTCGATCGTGCCCAGCGTTTCCCGATCCACACCGCAGGCCAACACCGAATAGAAAGTAAGGAGCGCTTTCTCGATCTCGCCGCGCTCGATCCAGGCCTGGTGGAACACATCGTCTGCAGTCACCGTATAGATGGATTCGATGCCATGGAACTGCATCTCCTTGGCCACCATCTTGCCGTTCAATCCCAGTACGGCGAAGTGCTTCTGCGTGTAATTCTCCAACTGCGGGAAGGCTGGATCGTTAGCCGCCAGCAAACCGGTTTGCACGAGGGTGACGCCGGCCGTGATGAAGCTGCCCCACTCGTCGCGCCCGTAGACGCGTTCAGGGTAAGGCGGCAGCGTGGGATCGGTCTGCCGCTTGCGGCGCATCACCTCGAGAATGTCAGCGCGGTAAGCCGCGGCTTCCTTGAGGAAGTGACGGCCTTCGGGGATCCCCGCGTCGGTAAGCGCTTCGGCGGCGCGCCGCAGGCCGAGCCAGGTCCAACTGTCGGTGAACGCGTAAGCATAGCTGGGCTTGGGGTCCACGCGCTCCTCGACATCGTAAGGCTTGCCGGCCGGCATCATGCCGTAGTGCAACACCTTTTCGCCGCGCGCATCCTTCTGCATGGTCCGCGTTCGCTCGCGCACGATCCAATTGGCCGCCTCCACCATGGACGGCGCCACGCGCTCCAGCCACCGGCGATCCTTCGAATAGAAGTAATGCTCTGCCATCGCCCATAGCACCGAACCGGTGGAATTCACCCAGAGCGGAAAACTTCCGGGCTTGCGACGGCCTTGGGAGAGCATCCCGTAGATAGTCGATTCCTTGTCGTCCTCCCAGCCGCTCTCCTCGAAGGCGCCGGTGCTGTTGTACGATCCCTGCTTCGATTGCACCTCGCCATCGGGCTTGCGCATCCCCTGCGTCCTGAGGAAATAGTCGAACGATTTCGCGGTGTCGCCGTAGTAGCCCAGCGCGGCCATCGGCATCAGCATCTGCGCCGCCTCCCACGCCCACACGCCCTGATAGCCCTGCACCGGCATGTAGTAGTCGCGATCGGCCGCCTGCACCATGGCGGTCTGATTGTAAAGGATCTGGGCCTTGTAAATGTTATTGACAACGGGTTCGGGAACGTCGATTTGCATGCCCGCATCGAGCGTCGCTTCCAGTTCCGCCACCCGGCGATCATGCGCTGCCTCGAAATCCAGCTTGCGCAAGCGCTCGATTTCGGTCGGGGTGAATCCTTTCTTGTTGGTGCTCACCTTGACTCGCACCCCGGCGGTAGTGCCGGGCCACAGCTCCATTTCGAGTTTCAGTGCATTCCCGTGACGTGTGGCCTTCACACCGGCATCCGCCTCCCACACGCCGAGCGCCGCACCACCGTCCCGCCACACATCGTCACCTGTTCTAACCGGCGAGCCCATGATCGCGGGCAGCGGTTCCATCACTTCGAACAGTCCGTAATGGTCCGCTTTGCGGATCAGGTCGCCTTTGGTGCGTGCGATCCAGGGCAGGAACACCCAAAGCGTGGCTTTCTGCTTGTCGCGCACGTCGGTGTTCACCGCGTCCATCTTCACCATGACGACCTGCTTTTCGCGGCCCGTCTTCACGGCGCGAGCATCGAGTAAGGTAGTGAAGGCGCTCTGGCGGTATACGACAACCCCGTCACGCCACGCGCTTTGGACGATGGGCAGGTAGCCGCGTTCAAGCGACCGCTCCACCCGCCGCCAGGGGATCTGCGCGGGCGTGTCGCCCGCGGCGAAGGTGAACGGGTTGGCGACCATCTGCAAAGCCATGTCGGGCCGCACCCAGACGACTTCCGGGTGGGCCTTCACACTGATTACCGGCTGTCGTGAAAACGGCCCGCCAACAATACGGGCTACCTCGTCGTAGCTCGCCTCGTGCCTCGTGCGCACCACTTCGCCCGGGCTCAGGCGCTGGATAGCCGGGTCGTCATAAATTCCGGGCGCGGCGCGGAGGCCGAGTGCAAGAAGTGCGGCGTACAGAAGTCTTCGCATATCGAAGACAGCGTACTTGGTATGGAGCCGGGAATCAACGCGCGGCGGCGCGACGCAGGCGGTCGCGGATGCCGTCCCACTCGACCCCGGTCGGCAATTGCTCGACGGCGATCCAGTCCCAACCCGCGTGGTCCAGTTCGTGCAGCGTGGCGTAGAGAACTGCGGCGTATTCGGAGGCCGCCGGCGGCATTTTGAGAGAGTTCTCGCCTGCCGGCGTAGTCCGATACAAGTACACTCCGCGGCCTTGCTCCGGAAGCCGGCTACTTTCGACCAGAAAGAGCCGCGTGCGCGGGCTGTAGTGACGGCTGTGCATGCCGGGACTCGAAAGGAGATCCTTCGCGGTCGCCGCACCCTCTTCCACTGGGCCGATCACCGCTTCAATGTCCTTCCGCGAGATCATGCCCGGACGCAAGATTCGCGGCGTGGCCGTGGCCAGCGTGAGCACGGTGGATTCGATGCCTACCTTGGTCATGCCGCCATCCAGAATCATGTCCACGCGGCCGCCCAACGAGGCGCGGACATGCCCGGCCGTGGTGGGAGACAGGCCCTTGAAACGGTTCGCGCTCGGCGCTGCCACGGGCACTCCCGCAGCCCGGATCAGCGCGAGCGCCACCGGATGCGACGGCATGCGCAAGCCCACGGTGTCGATCCCGGAGGTGACAACCGGCGGGATCGACGGCTGCTTGGGCACCACCAGCGTCAACGGGCCCGGCCAGAAGGCCTGGGCCAGCTTCTCGGCTGATTCCGGCCACTCGCGCGCCAGGGACCGCGCCATTTCGATGGACGCGACGTGCACGATCATCGGACTCGACGCGGGACGCTGCTTGACTTCGTAGATGCGCCTGACAGCCTTCTCGTCGAGAGCGTTGGCGCCCAGCCCGTACACCGTCTCGGTGGGAAACGCCACTAACCGGCCCGCGCGGATCAGCGCTCCCGCGCGTTCCAGAACTTGAGGATCCATTCCGGCCACCGCCCTAGTCCGGCAACTCGTCTTTGCCGTCGCCGGCTGTCTTCCCGGTCTTGCGGTACACGAGATAGGCGTGTATCAGCTCGCCCAGATCGCCGTCGAGCACGCGGTCCACGTCTCCTACGGCGAGCTTGGTGCGGTGATCCTTGATCAGCCGGTAGGGAGCCAGCACGTAGCTGCGGATCTGGCTGCCGAAGTTGATTTCGAGCTTGGAGTCCTCGATCTTGCGATTCTCGGCGCGCTTCTTGTTCATCTCAAACTCGTAGAGGCGCGCCCTGAGCTGCTTGAGAGCGCCGGCGCGGTTCTTGTGCTGCGAACGCTCGTTCTGGCATTGCACGACGATGCCGGTGGGCAGGTGCGTCATGCGGATGGCTGAATCCGTGCGGTTGACGTGCTGGCCCCCCGCGCCGCTCGCGCGGAACGTGTCCACGCGCAAATCCTCGGGCTTGATGTCGATCTTGATTTCGTCGTCCACCTGCGGATAAACGAACACGCTGGCGAAACTGGTGTGCCGCCGGGCGTTCGCATCGAACGGCGAGATGCGCACCAGCCGGTGCACGCCCACCTCCGACTGCAGCAGGCCGTAAGCGTTCTCCCCGTTCACCTCAAACGTCACGCTCTTGATCCCCGCGCCTTCGCCCTCCAGACGGTCCGTGACGACAGTGCCGAAGTTCATCCGCTCGGCCCAGCGCAGATACATGCGCAGCAGCATTTCGGCCCAGTCCTGGCTCTCTGTGCCGCCCGCGCCGGGATGTATGGTAACGATGGCGCCCAACTGGTCGTTGTCGCCGCTGAGCAGCATGGCGTCTTCTATGCGGCTGAGATGTTCGCGGAAATTCGCAATCTCACTCGCGAGCTCCGCGCCGACGTCCTCTCCCTCGCGCGCCAGATCGAATAGCGTCTCGACGTCCGACCCCATGGCCGCGATCGACTTGGCGTCGCTAAGCGATTGCTCCAGGCGCTTGCGTTCCTGAAGGACTTTCTGACTTTTCTCCGGCTGATTCCAGAAGTCCGGCGCCGCGATCTGTTCTTCCAATTTGGCTAGCTGACTCTGCTTGGCGGGAGCGTCAAAGATAGCTCCGCACAGCGAGCGCTTGCTGGCGGAGCGTTTGGTACTCTCTTTCGAGTTCTTCAATGCTCATGATTTCAGTTTACCAAAGTCGAGTAAGTAGCCTTGTTTCCCGAGGTTGCGGGCCACTGTGGAACCGATGCGTTCTTCCACGCCCCCGGCTTCATGGATGTGCCCGCAGAAAAAGAGCCGCGGCTGGCGCCGCGCGATGAAATCCGCCACCGCCTGGCTTCCCGCATGCACGCCCTCCCTCACGCGGTCGAGCCTGGTGTTCCTTGGAGGACAGTGGCACACCAGGATCAGTGGATTGAGGGCAGCGAAGGGTTCAAGATGGCTCGCCATCTCCCGCTCGCTGTATTCTCCCGGGGTATTGAATGGCGTGGGATTGGAATAGCCCAAGCCAGCTACATGGAAGCCCTCGATCTCGATAGACTGCTCGTGAAAATATCGCAATCCAAACTTGTGGCACAGGGCAGCCATGCGCGCGGCGGATTCGTGATTTCCGGGCAGCATGAGTACCTGCTTGCCCCGCGTGCGCAGCACCTGGCCGGCGTCCTCGTAACCGCGCTCCCAGGTGACCGTGTCGCCGGCCGCCACGTAATAGTCGGCTTCGATGCTCAACAGTTCGCCGAGGCGGACAAAGTCGTTATGGATGTCCGAGAACAGCAGCAGTTTCATTCAGGAAGATTGTACAGCGTTTGGGAGAGAGGAATCAGTGCAGGAAATGGCGCACTGTGGACAAGAGTTCCTCGGCCTTTACTGGCTTGGCAAGATAGGCCTGCATGCCGTGCTCACGGCACATCTTGCGGTGCTCATCGCCATAGGCCGCGGTGAGCGCGAGAATAGGCGTCGAAGCATAATCGGGCATGGCGCGCAGCGCCCTGGTGGCGGCCAGGCCGTCCATGCCGGGCAGACCAAGGTCCATCAACACAAGATCAAACCGTTGTTGCTTCGCGGCCTCGACTGCGTCCTCGCCGGAATTTACACACACCACGTCGAAGCCGCCGCGGCGCAAGTGATGCATGATGACGGTTTGAGAAACACGATCATCCTCCGCCAACAGGACGTGATATTCCAGTGCGGTTTCGACGCTGGCCTGTCGTTCGTTGACTGCGGCAGGCAAATCGGCCGGCAGGCCTACGGGGATGGTGAGCGTAAAAACGCAGCCCTGACCGGCTTCGCTTTCGAGCGCGATCGTGCCGCGCATCAGGGAGATCAACTTCCGCACGATCGCCAGACCGAGCCCCAGGCCGCTGTAACTGCGTCCCGGCCCACCCTCTACCTGGCGAAACGCGTCGAAAACCTCGTCGATGGCGTGGACCGGAATCCCGATGCCCGTGTCGCGCACGCGCAGCAACAGTGTGCAACATCTCTCGTCGGACACCTCGGCGGAGGCTGTCATCACCACCTGTCCCTGGTGTGTGAACTTCACCGCGTTGTTCAAGAGGCAATTCAGGAGCTGACGAAGCCTCAGGGCATCGCCCACCGCGATTTCCGGCAGCCGTCCCTCGAAGATGCACAACAACTTGAGGCCTTTCGCTTCGGCCTGACGCGTGTGCTCGGCAGCGGCAGCGCGAAGCGTCTCCATCAGGTTGAACTCGGACAACTCCAGCTTCACGGTGCCAGCCGACAGGGCCGAGTATTCAAGCGTGTCGTTGAGAACGCTCAGCAATTTATCGGCGCACAACCGCGCCGCGGCCACCCACTCGCGCTGCTGCTCGTCCAGGTCCGTCTCCATCAACAGATCCGTCATGCCCACGATGCCGCTCAGCGGCGTCCGGATCTCGTGGTTC
>Ga0116191_1000599_pt1 | contig 31453 bp, 29 predicted proteins | sample AD_UKC111_MetaG_FD_89897 | JGI IMG/M metagenome (GOLD analysis project Ga0116191, IMG submission 89897) | Active sludge microbial communities of municipal wastewater-treating anaerobic digesters from Hong Kong - AD_UKC111_MetaG | ecosystem: Engineered > Bioreactor > Anaerobic > Digestate... | reverse complement strand
GTTGCTACGCCAAGGAATTAACGATGCCCCCCGATGGGTTTCGCAAACGAAGAAGGCATTGTAGTTTTAAAACAATAATTTATGCATCCAATACTCAAAAATGTTTTAGCAGTATTAGCCGGAGTGCTAATTGGTGGAGCACTCAACATGGCGATTATCATGGTGAGCAGTCATGTAATACCCCCACCGGATGGAGCCGATTTAAAAACGATGGAAGGACTTAAAGCCTCCATGCATTTGATGGAACCTAAGCACTTTCTAATGCCGTTTCTGGCACATGCATTGGGAACACTTGTTGCCGCTTGTATTACAGCCTTCATTGTTCCGAAACAAAAAATGGTTTATGCACTTGGTATTGCAGCTTGGTTTATGATTGGTGGCGTAATGAATATTTTCATGTTGCCATCACCCACTTGGTTTACCATAACTGATTTGGCTGGCGCTTATTTACCTATGGGATTTTTAGGTGGATATATTGCAACAAGATTAACTAAGGAAGAATGTTAGGCGATTTTATCAGCAACTTATTTGGAAGCAATTCATTCAGTGGAGATCCGTTAAGTATTGAAGATATTACGCTTTTGCAAGAACATGTATTCTATTATACACAATTACCGGAGCATCGAAAAACCGATTTTGAGCAACAAGTATCTGCTTTTTTAGCGCATGTGCCCATTCATTTTGAAGAGGTTAATCCAACACGGTTAGTTGAGATACTCGTAGCCAGTTCGGCAGTAATTGTAACATTTGGGCACGCCTTTCATTACAAAAATCAGCTATCGAAAGTAGTGATTGTTAAAGCTGCTGTATCGAAGTTTGAAAGTGGATTTACCTTAGGTGAAGTGCGTTACAACGGGCAATTTACAGATATGTATCTTTCAGAAAGTGCGTTGATACAAGGTTTCAAAAACAACAACGATAAGAGCAACGTTGGTATTCATGAATTTGTGCATATACTCGACAGTGCAGATGGCGTATTGGATGGTTTGCCAACACATTTTATGTCGGATGAATTAATCAAACTCTGGTTGAAAGTGGCTGAAGATGAAATGGCAAATATCAAAGCCGATGATTCTACAATTCGTGCTTATGGAGCTACAAATGAACAAGAGTTTTTAACTGTTTGCTCAGAATATTTTTTCGAGCGACCAGAAAAACTACTAGAGGAGCATCCGGAAGTGTATGCATTATTAAGTCGAACTTTTTTACAAGATCCTGCTGAAACCTACGATTTTCAGCACAAAGCTAATTTCGGAAAAGATAAAATTAAAGTGGAACGTAATGATCCATGCCCATGTGGCAGTGGGAAAAAGTATAAGAAGTGTTGTATGCAATAGCTATTGTAGTTAAACTATTGTTCACGCCAATATTTAAATTCCATGGCATTGAAACCAAGCGGATATTGATCTTTTAGTTCTCCGGTTACAATATCAATAAAAAGTAAATCGTTGTTCTCGCTAACTAACACAATACAATTTGTTGCAGGATCAAATCCTGTGGAGCAGGCCAAATAACTGGTTATGTTTTTAATTTCAGCGCTACTGATTAAAGCACCTGATTCTACATCAGCCACTTCAACATAGTTCTTATTGTTTGCCATAGAATAGGTTAAGCCAATAAGTTGATTGGTTTCGATATTATAGTATCCCATTTCATAAATCAAATCGGAATGCATTTTTACCGTTTTAGTTATATGGCCTGTAAATGGATTGATGGTGATTAAAGAACTGTCGGCTCGAAATACTACGTATTCCTTTTCCAGCGGTTTATAATAATATGTACAAGCAAATAGGCCACTTCCAAAATCAACTATAGCACTGGATAGAATAGCTCCAGTGTTTAAGTCTAAACGCACAATCCTGTTGGTATCATTAGAATAATAAGTACCAATAAGTACGCTATCTAAAGGATCAATAACGGTTTGGGTTAGAAAACCTGGTAGCGGATATTGATGAATAATTGTTCCTGTATTCATATCCATCAATATAAAATTTGAATCCAAATCAACATAGCCAAAGCCCTTCGTTATAGGATCATATACACTTGAACTAAAAACATAGCCATCTGCTATACTTCGAGTTGTGCGCTTAGACTTCAGCTCCATTTTTACAAACTCTTTGTTAGAACCATTACTAACTGCCATAATATTCAATGTCCCTGAAGTAGTGGAGTGATCTTTTTTGCAACCAGATAATACAAACAACAGAAAAATTAAAGGGAAATAGTGCTTCATAGTATGGGGATTGTAAGGCGAAGATAATGCGATTGACAGAATAAAGAGAGTATCTACTGTCAGACTATTGTCATAAACAAAAAGGTTGACAATATTGTCAACCTTTTTAAGTACCCCAGGAGGGAATCGAACCCCCACGTCTTTCAACACTCGATTTTGAGTCGAGCGCGTCTACCAATTCCGCCACTGAGGCATTGATTTCGCGTTTCGGATTGCAAATGTATATTTTTTTTGAAAACAAACAACTTCATTATACTATACATTTTCACAACCGCTGTTCACAATTACCAAATCGCAAATAGCTATTAGTCTGAAACTATTGAAGACATTTGGCAAGATGGAAAATACAGAACCAAAAAAGGAAAGAAAAAGAAAAGCCCCTACCGAGGAAAACGCTGCACCCACTGCTAAAAAAGGCGCTGGAAATGAGACCGATACAACGGAAGAGCTAAAATGGTGGAACGATGGAAGAATTTCGAAAACCATAGGCTTAGGCTTACTGATATTCGCATTTATTGTGCTAGTGGCTATTACCTCTCATATTTTCAGTGCAGCAGCCGATCAGTCGGAAATTAACAACCGAGCCGGTGCAGCATTAATGGATAATGGCTTGAAAGTGAGCAATAGCATGGGACGCATCGGTGCTTTGCTTTCATACCTTTTAGTTGAGCGATTATTTGGATTTGGAGCCTATTTATTGGCTATACTCAGTTTTGTATTTGGGTTTAATTTGTTTTTCGCTAAATCCAGCTTCAAATTATTAAAATGGTTTGTGTACGGATTTGTAGCACTGGTTTGGGTTTCAGCGCTTTTAGCCTTTGTGAATTCACTTACTGTTCCTGACTCAGTAATCAACTGGGGCGGAGGCTTTGGCAATTACCTTACCGGTAGCGAGGGTATACTCACCGGACTATTAAAACCCATTGGTGTTGCTGCTATTCTTGTTGCTTATTCGTTACTCGTGTTGATATGGGCCTTTAATTACGATTTCGGAAAACACATTACGCCAACGAAAAAGGCGGAAGGCGATGTAGCAAAAGGCAACGGAGTACCTGTAGTTCCGGCTTTTGTGGATGAGGATGAAAACATCTTTGGAAAAGATAAAATTAAAGAGGCAGCTCCTGAACCTTCATTCCCTGAAGAAGAACCTGCTGAAATACCGGAAGAAGAGGAAGAAGCCGACTTGGAAATGGAGTTAATCAACAATGCTGCTCCTCCTATCAGTAAAAAGCCTGCAAAGAAGCTGGATTTAGAGTTAGAAACAGAGGAAGATGATGCGCTCGACCTACATATTGCCGAAATTAAGCAGGAAGATAAAGGAGAAACGCTAGGTAGTATTGGTACCAACTACGATCCTACCCTATCGTTATCAAATTACGTGTTCCCGAAATTGGAGTTTTTGGATGAGCATGGAAACGAAAAAATCAAGATTGATCCGGAGGAGTTAGAGCGCAACAAGAATCAAATTGTTTCAACGCTGAATAATTACTCGATTGAGATTTCGAAGATAAAAGCTACGGTTGGTCCTACGGTTACATTGTACGAAATTGTACCTGCTGCAGGAGTACGTATTTCGAAGATTAAAAACTTGGAAGACGATATTGCCTTGAGTCTTGCAGCCCTGGGTATTCGTATCATTGCGCCTATTCCGGGCAAAGGAACCATTGGTATTGAGGTACCGAATGTGAACAAGGAAATTGTTTCGATGCGTTCGCTGTTACAGTCGGAAAAATTCCAAAACACTACAGCCGATTTACCGATTTGTTTAGGCAAAACTATTTCCAACGAAATTATTGTAGCCGACTTATCGAAAATGCCGCACTTATTGATGGCTGGTGCAACAGGACAAGGTAAATCCGTTGGTATTAATGCGATTTTAGTTTCGTTGTTATATAAGAAACATCCTTCGCAATTGAAGTTTGTGATGGTGGATCCGAAAAAAGTGGAGTTGAGTTTATACGAAACATTGGAGAAACATTTCTTGGCTAAACTGCCGGGTGAAGAAGATGCAATTATCACTGACACCAAAAAAGTAGTAACCACCTTGAATGCCTTGTGTTTAGAGATGGATAATCGTTATGAATTACTGAAAAAGGCGAGTGTACGTAATTTGAAAGAATACAACCATAAGTTTTTAAACCGACAGTTAAATCCGAATAACGGACATCAATTCCTGCCCTACATTGTTTTGGTTGTGGATGAGTTTGCCGATTTGATTATGACTGCGGGAAAAGAAGTAGAAATGCCGATTGCCCGTTTGGCGCAGTTAGCCCGTGCCATTGGCATTCACTTGATTTTGGCTACTCAACGTCCTTCCGTAAACATCATTACCGGAACTATCAAAGCTAACTTCCCTGCACGTATTGCCTTCAAAACAACCTCTAAAATCGATTCACGCACCATTTTAGATGCCGGAGGCTCTGAGCAGTTGATTGGTAGAGGCGATATGTTGTTGTCGCAAGGCAGCGATATTATTCGTTTGCAGTGCGGTTTTGTAGATACACCGGAAGTAGATAGAATCTGTAAACACGTATGTGATCAACAAGGCTTCCAAGAAGCATTCTTGTTGCCGGAATACATCGACCCGAACGATAAATCGGCAGGCGATGATTTTATGGCCGATGGCGATTTAGACAGTATGTTTGAAGATGCAGCACGAGTGATAGTGCAGAACCAAATTGGCTCTACGTCTTTAATTCAACGTAGATTAAAGTTAGGCTATAACCGTGCCGGTCGATTGATGGATCAATTGGAAGCAGCCGGTATTGTAGGTGAAAACTTGGGTAGCAAATCGCGAGAAGTACGCGTAAAAACCGAACTGGAATTAGAACAAATTTTGCTAAAGTTGCGCGAGAAATAAATGGCTCATGCGTTTTGGCATGGATTTTATGCCATTCCTATTATCTTTAAGCAGATTCAAACCATGAGAACAAGTATTCTATTTTTTTGCCTTATTGCGTTGGGAGCAACAGCGCAAAAGAGTTCCACTATTTCGGATCCGGAAGCAGCTGCATTGCTGAAGAGTTCTTCGCAAAAATACAAAGCCTATCCGGCTATCACTGCCGATTTTCAATTGACAATGATTCGTCCGAAGTTAAAAGCCGATGAGCCCGATTCAAAATACACGGAAGTGCAGAACGGGAAAGTTTCGTTGAAAGGGAAAATGTTCAAGGTGACTATCATTGGCAATGAAGTGTATTGTAATGGGAAAGACATTTGGACATACATCGGCAAAACCAACGAATGTCAGGTAAACGATTACATCGAAAGTAACGAAGTATTTTCGCCAAGTAAATTATTTAGTTTGTATGAAACCGATTATGCTTTTCAGGTGAAAGAGAAAAAGCAAATGGCCGGCAAAAGATTACAGTAATTGAAATGGCACCTTCGAATAAAAAATCCACATTCTTTAAATTAGATGTAGGTATAGACGATATGACGAAAGAAATTTTGGAAGTAAAAATCTACGAAAAAAACGGTACACGTTACATCTATAAACCACTAAAAGTAACTTCATCGGAACTTCCCGACAGTTCATTTATTTTCGATGTTAAAAAGTTCCCAAAGGTAAAATTAGTTGACTTGAGATAACTTAATTTGATTTAATTCGTACAGTTATCTATGATCCTTCACACCGTTATATCCAATTTAGCCGTTTTAGTTGGCTCAACAGTGAAATTTTCGCTGGCTACTTCTGCTGTAATAGCAGCAAACATGGGTATTCCGGGTACTATATCTAATCTTATAGGAGGCATTATCGGCATTGTTACTTTTGTGTATATCGATGACTTTGCACAACAATGGCTCATCAAAAAATTCCCGAATAAATTCAACAAAAAATTCTCGAGAAGAACACGCTTCCTTGCCCGTGTAAAACAAATTTTCGGATTGTGGGGAATTGCATTTCTAACGCCAATTGTACTTTCTATTCCCGTTGGTGTTTTCTTCGCCATGGACTTAACTACAAACAAACGAAAAGTAATTACCCAAATGATTGTAGCTTGTGTAAGTTGGTCGATTATACTGTATGCACCCTACTACATTTTCCATATCAATGTGGTGGAGTGGGTGAAAGGTATGTTTTAAACACCTATCGTCCTTTTCTACGCTATTCATTTTACTTCTAAAACATTGCTATTGAAACAAATAGCGAAAAATCCCTATTCTTTAATAACTGTAAAATAAGTTGGTGCTAAGGGAGCAATTTCTATTTTTGAAAAAAATATGTGATGAAAAAAACGCTTACCTTTTTATTCCTTTTGGTTACATCAACAACTGTAAGTTTTGGGCAATGTTCAAGTTTAACACCAACATACTTAACTACTACCCCAGCTTTATACGACATTAACAATGATGGGATATCGGATATCCTTCTTGACCCTAACTCTTGCTCTTTGGTTTGCAAAAACGGAGCAAAGGTAGAAACAGATGGATCTCGAAATATTATAGCCTATAATAGTGGTGTAACACTTGGTGTAAATACTTTGCAAGACACCGGAATTTTTAGAGCACCTACTTTCCCAATTAACACCCTAAAATTTGTTGGATTAAAAATCAAGCATAATGGGGCTTTGTGTTGTGCATGGCTAAGAATGAGATATAATTTCCCGACCGGCTATTATCTTGAGTTGAGTGATTATGTTGTTGGATCTGAATTTGCGAATACCTGTTTCTCCAGCTCTCCCAATTTCTGTATTAAAACGGGCGAAGCCGGTGTTGGTGTTGGAATCGAAAAAGAACAAGCAATTGAGGGGCTTCAAGTAAATCAAACTCCAAACACAATTACAGTTTCATCTATAAATGAACCAAAGTTCAATGTTTTAGTTACCGATTTCTTAGGCAGAAAATTGTATGAAAAAGAAAATTTGGTGAACGAAACGATAATCAATAAAGATTGGCTAGGAAGCAATTCTTTTCTTGTTGTGGTTACTTTTCCTACTCTTCAGGAGGCTAGGAAAGTATTCAAAATAGCGAATAACTAATAGCGCAACACAAAATCTTCTTTAGCTAAACGTTCAGTTCTAAAGAACACAAAACCTAATTGAAAGACATCAATCGTTAAACGCACTTTTTCGTTTTGCTTGATGGTGGTCCAAGCATCCGACATGGCTTTGCTCCAATAGATATCGTCAAAAATCAAAACTGTATTTGCAGTGCATTTGGGTAACAATAGGTTGAAGTAACGCAATGTAGCTTCATAAGTATGGTTACCGTCAATGTAAACCACATCGAGTCGAGGAAAATCGTTTAATAATTTTGGTAATACATCATCAAATTGTGCGTTGATGTATGTAATATTTTTCAATCCCAAAGCTTGATGATAAGTTTTGGCGTAATTTTGAACGGAAGCAGATGCATCAATCGTTGTAAGTTCTATACCTGACTTTGCTGAAGCCATATAAGCAGCTCCAAAGCCAAGTGAAGTTCCTAGCTCTAGTACATATGTTGCTTCATTCCATTTTAAGAAATGATGGAGGACTTTACCATACTTCGGTTGAATGGCAACATGTTTCGCTAAATGGCTCAATGAACTTGTATATGTTCCCTTTTTTGCCCCAAAATCTTCGATTTGAATCGGACTATCGTTGTTTTTTATTTGCATCCAAAGGGTCTCAATAGAAGAACAGGCTTCATCAAAAGGCTCATCTAAGACCTTACAATAAAACTCAAACACATATGGAGAATGAATATAATACCGCGTTTGTGCGCTTTTTTGAAACCACAACCAGCTTTTAATTCTGTGCGAAAATGTTTGAAACATTTGTCTTAGCGGTTTATTTTTTAGATTTATGGACGAATTTAAAAGGATATGATTAAAAACGCATTTCTCTTAACCATTGTTCTGATTTTTGCTTTCTCGAACGATTCTTCTGCGCAATACAGCTACAGAAAATCCCAATGGACGAGCAATTGGGATGGTGCTTTGCGCAAAGGACTACATATTGGTGTGGTGGGATCCTTTAATAGCTCTTGGATTTTCAATCAAAACAACTACAATACACTTAATCTTTTCAACGAGCCGATTGTTCGTCAGTCGGAGATGGATTATGTTTTCACTTGGGGTGGAAATATAGGGATTGAACTTGGCTACCAGTTTCACAAAAATTGGGGGATACAGATAGAACCTTCATTTAGTTGGGCCGGACAAAAATACGATGACGATTTCCTTGGACCGGTAGCCAAAAACGACCCAACGAACCCCAATTACGTTGGTGTTACCCGTTATGTTAATGTGCGTAGAATTGTGAAACTGCAATACGTTCAGATTCCATTGATGCTTAAATATCAATGCCGTTTGGATGAACGCACCAATTTCTTTGTGATGGCCGGTCCGCAAATTGGGATCCGTACATCCGGAACAGAAACGGTTTATGTGAATAATGTTGAATCGGTTGATGCCAAGAAATATACTCCGGATCAGAAATTCCAAAAAATAGATGCCGGCCTTTTGCTCAATTTAGGGCTAGATGTGTATCCCAAAGAATGGTTAGTCATTTCTGTTGGATTGCCAACGTACATCGGGTTAACCGATTTAAACGGTAAATTCCTTAAAACCATTGACTGGTATAGTAAAAACGACCTCAATTATCAGAAATCACGTAATTTCCGAATTGGATTGCAGGCAGGTGTACATTACTTCTTTAATCGAGGGAACGCTTATTAATACCAAATATTCTACCATATTTGCGTTCTGATAACTGATGCCATGAGTACAACTTCATCTTTGTTCAAACAACCAACTTCCGATATTCTTGCACAGATGCAAGCCTACGAACACGAGCAAATCCTTTATTTTAACGATAAGGAAACCGGTTTAAAAGGAATTATTGCCGTTCACGATACCACTTTAGGGCCTGCCCTTGGTGGTTGCAGAATTTGGAACTATGCCAATGAAACAGAGGCGCTTTGGGATGTGCTTCGACTATCTAGAGGTATGACCTACAAATCGTCTATCAACGGTATTAACTTAGGTGGCGGAAAAAGTATAATCATCAACAGCGACAAGAACCTAAGAACCGAAAAATTCTGGACGCGATTTGGTGAGTTTGTAGAGAGTTTAAACGGAAAGTACATTACAGCTGAAGACGTAGGAACTTCAACGAAAGAAATTGCCTATATCATGCAAAAAACAAAGCATGTTTCCGGAAAACCCATAGAGATGGGCGGTGCAGGCGACCCCTCTCCCTTCACAGCTTTTGGTGTTTACTTGGGCATGAAAGCCGCTACTAAATTCGCCACAGGTAGCGATAGTTTGAGTGGGAAGAAAATATTAATTCAGGGTGTTGGGCATGTTGGACAATACTTGATTGACCACCTAGTAAAGGAAAATGCCATCATTACCATTGCCGATATTAATGCTACAAACATTGAAGCCATTACACAAAAGCACAATGTAACGGTTGTTGATCCGCAATCTATTTATGACGTAGAAACAGATATTTACGCTCCATGTGCTTTAGGCGCAACCGTAAATTCGGATTCTATTCCAAAATTGAAATGCGAAATTATTGCGGGTGCTGCGAATAACCAATTAGCGGATGAGTTGATTCACGGACAAATGTTGAAAGATCGAGGCATACATTATGCTCCCGATTTCTTAATCAATGGTGGAGGTGTAATCAACTGTTACAAAGAAGTAAAAGGCTTATCGGATACAGAAACCAATGCTTTAGTGGAGAAAATTTACGAGAAAACTTACCAAGTATTAGAGCGTGCTAGAAACGAAAATTCTACACCGCAAGAAACGGCTATTATTATTGCAAAAGAAAGAATTGAACAAGCTAAACACAAAGGATAAATGTTAGGGAGAAGAAGTTTGAGGGTGAAGACCATGCAGGTGTTGTATGGTTATGAGTTGAACAAGGAAAGTGAACTATCTTCATTGGAATTGCAGTTGATTCGTAATATGGACAAAACAGTAACCATGTACTTACTGTATATTGCTTATTTGAACGAGGTTTGTCAGTATAGCTTGGTGGATACTGCCCTGAAAATGGCGAAGTACATTCAAACAGACGAGGATAAAAAAGCGAATACAAACTTGGCGGCCCATCCCCTATTCATTAAATTGAATGAATCGAATGAATGGAGAACCCTGTTAAGTTCAGAGAAAATCAACTCTTATATTGATAAGGAAGTGGTTCGGTCACTTTTTATGGTATTACGCGATAAGCCTAAATACAAAGAATTCTGTGCCATTGAGCATCCTACTCAGAAACAGTTTAACGACATTCTGATTTATATGCTGAAGAAAGTATTTTCCGATAACGAAAACTTAGAAGGCATCTTAGAAGAGAAGTTCAACAACCATGATGATGATGCGTTTCTGCTCATTCACCTTTTACAAAAGTATATTGACGGGTTGAAAGAAGATATGGATATTTCGGTGTTTATTCAGTCGATTCGTACGTGGCAGGAAGAGCAACGTTTTGCACGCGAATTGCTGAAATTGTATTACAAGCACGATGCTGAATTGCAAAAGATCATTGAACCTAATTTGAAGAATTGGGACATGGATCGTATTGCTGTTTTAGATATGGTGCTGATGAAAATGGCCATTTGTGAATTGCTTTATTTGCCGAATGTGCCGGTTAAAGTAAGCATTAACGAATACATCGATATCTCGAAAATTTACAGCACGCCTAAGAGTAAGGACTTCGTAAACGGAATTTTGGATAAAGTGAAATTCCAACTTATTGCGCAAGACTTAATCAAAAAGCAAGGGCGAGGTTTAATGGAATAAGCAACCTTTGTTGCTTTTAATAGACTTTCCGAACAATTACATTTTGTATTTGATAATTGGCAATTTTCTTCATGAAAGCTGCAATTTCTTTAGATTCTGCTGCTGTAAAGAACGACTTCTTAAACACCAAATTCGATACATAGGAAAATGACTGTGAGGTGCCGTGGTAATTTCGAGAGTAGCTTACATCGCCATTCAAAATAGACAAACTCGTTTGTGCAGGCAAAAGATAAATTTGGTATTCCTGCGGAAATGAGAACTCCCCTTTCAACTCGTAGTTTTGCAGATAACCAAAATCAAGCGGTGTGGTTCTATTTTCTTCTATCATTTTTAATGTATCCGGAAACTGCAGGAAGTTCACGTTTACTTCGCGTAAATCGTTGTCTTTGGTAACCGGAATCTCCACATCGAATTCTTGCGCTAAAGGCAAAGAATCGACATACTCGTTAACCACAATAAAATGCTTAACGGAATAAGGAGAACGGAATGTAGACTTAATAAAGTTTTTTACACTATCCTTCTCTAATGCAGCCACACGCAAAGCTTTGGAGTAACTGAAACTGTTTACGTATACATTTGTTCGGAATACAGCATCATTCAGTAAAGTACCTAACAAAAGCGTAGAGTTGTGATACTGATTCGTGGTATCTTCCAAAAACAACCAACGTTCCGGACTCATTGCCACCGATAATCCCCAAGTATTTAGGACATCAGATGATAGCATTGGATAATCCCCAAAGGTTTGTGTGGCATCGAGCGGAATCACTTTATCGTGAAAATAAACCACGGCAATCATTCGATTGAAATCCTCTATCTCTGAAAATTCTTGATTAACTCTACCGTGACTTCTCGTACTTACCAGCATCGGATAAGCTTCAAAGCCATAATTCATCAACACTTTGACTAATGTTAGATTTATTTCGCTGCCGGTGCATTTTCGCTCTGTCCATAAACTTTCAAACGTTTTTTTGCTGTCGATAAACAAGGAATCCACCTTGTTCCAACGGAAATTTCTACGCACTAAATCGAAGATTCGACCTAACTTTTCTTCTTGTGTTGGAATGGCATTAATGCGGTAGTCATAGGCTTTAGGCACATCGAATCGCGTTAATAGCCTTGGCATTACATCTTTTCGCTTAAGCACTTGCTCTACAACAGACTGACCATAATCGCCTTGTATTTTCTCGGCTTTATCTTGTGTTGGAAAACGCTTCAAACCGGTAATATGAAATGCAATTTTAGGCGCATAATCAAACAAGCTTGGTGTAAATGTTTGCTGGCGGAGCGAAGGTATTTGTGTATATGTAACTTGCTTTTCGGTAAATGCAATACTTTGTTCAACACCATTCACTCTAAAGTTTCCTTTACTTGCTAATTGGCTATTCACATCTGCTGTTAATGCATCCGGCATTTGAAATTCAAGGCTCACTAATTCGGGATATAAAAAATGATAACTGAATTTCTCCATTGGCACAGCATGTTGAACACGCACCACCGGCATCTTACGCGTATAAAAAGACTTAGCTGTGTAACTGATCTGAAGCACTTGGCCCTTCTCGAAATTTACTTTCACATTAGTCTGCAATTTCTGACTTATGTCTTTAAAAGAAATCAACAACTGCGGATCTTGATAATAGACCAAAGCCTTTGTCAACTGAATTGATGTTAAGGTTTTATCGTGGTAAAAGAGCACTTCACTCAACGATTCATTGAAAATCGTAGGTTTAAGAAACTTAAGAAAAACAGTTCGTTGTAGTTCGAGTTCAAAGTTATTACTGAATCGAAGTTCATTTTCATCCGATAATACAATAACTTCTCCTTTATCAAAATTACACTTACTATATTGAAGGTAAGACTTCAATACATTTTCATCAACGTCACTTTGTGCTACGAGGTTATAGGAAAAAGAGAACAGAAGAACAAAAAATAGAATCCGCTTTATTTTAAATCTTTTAGCGTTATGGGACATACTCCAACTTTTTTACACACTTTACCGGCCGCAATATTGGCAAGTTTAGCGACTTTCATCAAAGGCAACTTCTGTGCCAAACCCAGTGCAGCAATACTAACAACAGTGTCTCCTGCTCCGGAAACATCAGCTGTTTTAATTACGCGGGATGGAACAATGTACGAATCGCCATTTTGTTCGTAAATAAAAATACCGTTGGGGCCGAGCGTAAGCATCAAATTATCGAATCTATTTTTCTTCTTTAATTCTTCTGCAGCTTTTCTAAGGCTATTTATGTTTTTAGGGTCTATCTTAATTTTCAAAGCATCCGATAGTTCTTTCAAGTTCGGTTTAAACAAATCGATTTGCTGATATTCAAAGAAATTATATTCCTTAGGATCTACTACTACCGGTATATTCAACTTAGCTGTGATCAACAGAATTTGCTTAATTATTTTTTTTGTCAAAACTCCCTTGTTGTAATCTTGAAGAATGATAGCATTGAATTTTTCTTTCTTCAATAGGGCATTCAATTCTTCTAATAGCATTTCTTCTTGCTCTTTCGATAAATCTGCATCGTCTTCTCTATCAAATCGCACTACTTGACGATCATCATCGAAAATACGAGTTTTAAGCGATGTTGTGCGCAACTTTGAGGTGAGCACATGGTTTGTCTTTAAATTATTTTCCCTCATTAGGTGAAGCGCCTTTCGTCCAACCTCATCGTCACCTAACATAGTAAGCAAGGTAGTTTTCGCTCCTAAGCCTAAAAGATTCAGCGCCACATTTGCGGCTCCACCTAATCGATACTCTTCGTCTTCGATATCGACAATAGGCACAGGTGCTTCTGCAGAAATTCTGTTGATTTGGCCGTACAAGTAATGATCAATCATTACATCTCCGATGAGCAAAATTTTTATTGCAGAAAAATCAAGGGTTTCAGCCATTTCAGTGTTTGTATTTACTTAGGAATAAAATTTAGCTCAATTTAGCCAATGCGTCTTTCAATCGCTTGCATACTTCGCGCAACTTTTCTTCTGAAGCTGCATAAGATAAGCGAATACAACGGCTATCGCCAAAGGCTTCTCCGTTCACTAATCCAATCTTAGCCTCATTCAGCAGATAAGCACTCATATCTTCCGGATTATTCACCGTTTGTCCGTTATACGATTTTCCGAAATAGGCACTTACATCAAAGAAAAAGTAGAACGCACCTTCCGGTAAATTCACTTTTAAATTAGGAATAGCCGTTAATAGTTCATATACCATATCTCTTCGCTTTCTGAACTCCTTTACCATATTATAGGTTGGAGTAAGATCAGAAGAAACAGCCGTTTCAGCAGCTTTCTGAGCAATTGAACATGTACCGCTTGTAATTTGTCCTTGCATTTTATCGCAAGCCTGAGCAATCCAAAGGGGAGCAGCAATGTAACCCACTCGCCATCCAGTCATGGCAAATCCTTTTGAAAATCCGTTCACTGTAATGACTTGATTTTTTACTTCCGGGAATGATGCTAAACTCACATTCGGTTGTCCTGTGTAATTGATGTATTCGTAGATTTCATCACAAATCACAAACACATTTGGGTGACGCACCAACATTTCAGCCAAGCTTTTCATCTCGTCAAACGAATAAACAGCACCCGTTGGGTTACATGGCGAAGAAAAAATAATCAACTTGGTTTTAGGGGTAATGTGCTTTTCTAATTCTGCAGCTGTAATTTTGAAATTAGTGTCAATTGTTGTTGGGATTTCAATCGACTTTCCTTCGGCTAAATCGGCAATGGCAGAATAGCTCACCCAATATGGAGCGGGCAATAAAACTTCTTCTCCTTTATTCACCAAGCTTAACACAACATTGGCAATAGACTGCTTAGCACCTGTTGAAACAACTATCTGATCAAAGGTATAGTCAATATTATTATCGCGTTTCAGTTTTGCGGCTATAGCTTTACGCAGTTCAGGATATCCAGGAACAGGGGTATAGTGTGTGTAACCTTCGTCAATGGCCTTTTTGGCTGCATCTTTTATATGTTGTGGTGTATCAAAATCAGGTTCACCAATACTTAAATCAATTACATCATGCCCTTGACTGCGAAGTTCTCGGGAAATCTTTGCCATTTTTAATGTGGCAGATTCTTGCATGGAGTTGATGCGTTCAGAAAGAAGGTTATTCATGTTTTGCGGTTTATTTAGGTAGTGAAAATGTCAAATCCAAAATTGCAGTTGCGAAAATAAGTTTTTGAAAAAATAAACTCCGATTATTTCATTGAAATAGTGAATATGTGGAAAGATTTTAATAATTGTACTTTGTTCGCCTAAGGAATGTATCATTTATCTAAAATCTTTTGTTTATTAGTGCTATGCTTTTATATATTCTAATTGCTCCTATCCTATACCTCTTAAGCTATCTTCCTTCGAGAGTGTTATACAAATTATCTGATGTTTTAGCATATGTACTTTGCCATATTATTAAGTACCGTAAAAAGCTAGTTCTAGAGAATATACAACGTTCTTTTCCGGAAAAAAGCGAGGCAGAGCAAAAGGAAATTTGTCGAAAAAGCTACAACCATCTTGCCGATCGAATTGTTGAAACATTGAAATGTATTTCGATTTCAGAAGCAGAGGTAAATGAACGCGCCACAGTGAAGAATATTGAACTCATCGACAAATGGATGGCCGAGAAAAAAAGCATTGTTGCACTACTTGGGCATATCGGTGCATGGGAATATGGTGCATACAAAGCATCTATTATCCTTGAATGTAAAACATTTGGCGTTGTAAGTATGCTTAGCAATCCCTATTTCAACCGAATGGTCCAAAGAACCAGGGGCAGAATGGGAATGAAGCTTATTGCCATGCAACACGCAAGTGCCTTTTTTAGTGAGCCGTTAAAAGAACATGCTACCGTTTTTTTTATTGGAGATCAATCCCCTAATCCAAAACGAGCATATTGGACGCAATTTCTGAATCAAGATACAGGTTTCTTTACCGGTGGCGAACGCTATGCTAAAGCCCATAATTGCGCTGTAGTATATATCGAAATGGTGCAAGTGGAGAGAGGTAAGTATACTATCGAACTTTTTGAAATTTGTGACGATGCAAATGCAGTTAATGAAAATGAAATAACGGAGCAGTTCTCGAAACACTTAGAGCAAACAATACGAAAAAATCCATCCGACTGGCTTTGGAGTCATAATCGATGGAAACATAAAAGACCTATCTAATCCAACTCGTTGTAACTTTTTAATACCTTTTTTTTGCAAGGGCATAACCAATATGCTAATAAAAAACGCGCTGTATCAATGATACAGCGCGTTTTCGTTTATCAGAACAATAATCACTATTGAGGAGCACCATTTTGCACCCAACAAGAAATCAATTTAACATCAGCTTCATCAAGAGCCGCTCTACCTTCAGGCATAGCTTTATAGCCCGATTTATGTTGAATAGAACCAAGAAATGCCGATTTTCCACTAGCACTTTTTGAAGTCGAATAAGAACTTAAATCGTAACCTTCTTTTTTGGCAGTAGCGCTATGGCAACTAGATGTAGCACAATTAGCATCCAAAATTGGTTTAATATCAACCGTATACGTTGGTGCTACTCCTGTACAATCGTAAGTGGTAATAGCATCCTTTTTACATCCTGCAATAATGGCCAAAGCGAAGCAGGCGACATATATTTTTTTCATTTTTGTAAACTGTTTTGTTTAATGTTTAAACGAATTTAGCTTTTTATCGCATGAAAGGCAATTAAAAAATGATTAGAAACAATCGAAAAGAATGAATATGATGAAAATTAGGGAATTACATCTAGCTATAAATTATATTCGCACCCCTAAAAAGGAACAACATGTCCGATACTCAAAAAGAAACAGTCCTTATATCGAAAAACAACACTTCTTCAGCTATCGAATTAATGGCACCGGCCGGTTCGTATGAATCGATGATGGCCGCAATAAAAGCGGGTTGCAATTCCGTTTACTTTGGTGTAGAGCAATTGAATATGCGCGCACGTTCCACCAACAATTTCACATTGGCCGATTTAGATAAAATTGCGGAGATAGGAAAAGCAAATAATGTAAAAACCTATCTCACGCTCAATACGGTGCTGTACGACCACGATATTCGCCTCATGAAAAGCATTGTACAAGCGGCTAAAAAGAGCAATATTACGGCCATTATCGCATCAGATCATGCGGCTATCAACTGTGCTTTTAAAGAAGGGGTAGAAGTGCATATTTCCACACAAGCCAATGTGTCCAACGTTGAAACCATTGAATTTTACAGCACTTTTGCTGATGTTGTTGTACTTGCACGAGAACTCAGTTTAAAACAAGTAGCTGATATTTGCGCCAATATTAAACGAAAAAATATAACAGGGCCATCCGGGAAATTAATGCAAGTGGAAATTTTTGTGCATGGTGCGTTGTGTATGGCTGTTTCAGGCAAATGCTATTTGAGTTTGCATTCGCATTATGCTTCTGCCAATCGCGGAGCTTGTATTCAAAATTGTAGAAGAAGTTATGTGGTAACCGATAAAGAAGAAGGTATTGAATTTGAAGTAGACAATGAGTACATCATGTCGGCCAAAGATTTATGCACCATCGATTTCCTTGATAAGATAATTGATTCAGGCGTTTGTGTAATGAAAATTGAAGGCCGCGGACGATCTGCCGATTATGTATACACTGCAACGAAATGCTACAGAGAAGCGATTGACGCCTATTTAGATGGCACCTATACACAAGCAAAAATTGAAGATTGGAAAACAAGATTAGCCACAGTGTACAATCGTGGATTTTGGGATGGATACTATTTGGGCAAGAAAATGGGGGAATGGAATAACGAATACGGATCAAAATCAACACAGAAAAAAATATACATTGGCAAAGGAGTGAAGTATTTTTCGAAAGCAGCTATTGGTGAATTCAAAGGTGAAAGCAATCAATTGGAAGTTGGCGATAGAGTGATGATTACGGGACCAACAACGGGTTATATTGAAACCACAATTGAAGAGTTGCGATTAGATGACAAGCCCGTGAGCCAAGTTGGCAAAGGCGATACGTTCTCCTTTAAAGTGGGCGAAAAAATTCGTCCATCTGACAAGCTCTACAAAATTGTTGAAGCTTAAACATGTACAAAATCATTCAATATCGAAACAAGTGCATTGGCTGTAATGCTTGTGTGGAAGCAGCACCAAAACGTTGGATTGTTTCCCGAAAAGACGGTCGTGCGATATTGGTAGGTGCCATCATCAAAAAAGGCATCCACATGGTAGATATTGAAGATTGGGAATTTGAAGAGAATGAAAATGCCAAAAGAAACTGCCCGGTGAGTATTATTGATGTGAAAAAAATTTGAGCCGTTTCAAATTACAATCTTTATCAAAAGAAATAAAAAGCTATTCTCATGAATCAACTAAAACTCATCGCAAATCAATGGTTTGAAGCGTTCAATGCACATAACATTGAAAAATTGTTGGCATTGTATAGCGAAGAGGCCGAACATTATAGTCCTAAACTTAAAGTACATCAACCTGAAACCAATGGCTTAATTCGAGGAAAAGCAGCATTAAGAGCATGGTGGACAGATGCATTTGATCGACTTCCCGAACTCCATTACGAAGTACTGCAGCTCACTGCCGATGAAAAACAGGTATTCATGGAATATATTCGCCAAACACCCAATGAAGCTGATTTGCGCGTTGGTGAAGTATTGGTAATCAATAATGGAGAAATTACGGCCTCGAGAGTATATCATTCCTAATTCTTGCTAAATGAAAAGCTTGATTAACGATTAAGTCGTAGATTTCAAACAATAAAGTAATCATGCAAAACAGATCAATCTATAAAACAATCTACGCACCATTGCTTAACATGGGCGACATACAAGTCCGACAATCATTGCCTTCAAGCGCAATTGAATATTTGGATCCATTCGTGCTTTTACATCACGGACATTTAGTGCTCGACCCAAGCATTGATTTAAAACATGCCGGTGTTGGACCTCACCCCCATCGCGGATTTTCGCCTGTAACCTTCGTGTTTAAAGGTGGTACACGCCATCGGGATAGTAGAGGTAACGATCATAAAGTATATGCCGGTGGCACGCAATGGATGAATTCAGGCATGGGCATAATGCATAGCGAACGTCCTTTGGAACACGAAATGGAAATCATTCAAATGTGGATTAATTCGCCTGCCAAAAACAAGATGGATGCGCCATTTTATTTTCCGTTGGAAAAAGAAAATACACCTCAGTATTTGACAGAAGACAAATTAGTGGAAGTGAATATTGTAACCGGAAGCTTGTTTGGCATTCAAGGTCCAATACCCACCATCACAGCTATACAATCGGCTTCGCTTCATATTCAGCCAAATGGAAAATTATTACTGCCAATTCCACAAGGACATAACGCATTTTTGTATTTGTTAGATGGTAAATTAAAACTAAACGAAACAACAACAGTAGAAGGCTTGCACATGGTAGTTTTGAATAATGATGGCGATGGCATTCAGATGGAAGGATTAGAAAACACTAGAGCCTTATTTATGAGCGGTGAACCCATTGGCGAAAAAATTGCAACACACGGACCATTTGTGATGAATACGCAAACTGAAATTATGGAAGCCTATCGCGATTTAAGAATAGGTAAAATGGGCATTTTAATTGAAGATTGATTATTGTAAAAGTATGTGTGACAATTGTTACACATTAAGCCAATGACAGAGCATAAATTTGTTCTATAAATTATTTAAAGACCAATGAAATATATTATAGTAGGCGCTGTGGCCGGTGGAGCCAGTACAGCAGCAAGATTGAGAAGATTAGATGAAAAAGCAGAAATATTGCTTTTCGAAAAAGGAGAATACATTTCTTATGCGAATTGCGGATTGCCCTATTATATAGGAGATGTAATTAAGGATCGAAATGCGTTATTTGTGCAAACTGCAGCTGCATTCAATAAGCGATTCAATATTGATGTTAGAACACAAACAGAGGTAATGTCAATCGATGCTGCTGCAAAAACGATTGTAGCCAAGAATCAATTTACGGGAGAAGAATACACTGAAAGCTACGACAAATTGGTGCTTTCACCGGGTGCTGAGCCTGTTCGTCCGCCACTGCCTGGGATTGTGAATGAAGGCATCTTCACCCTTCGCAATGTGAATGATACCGACTATATCAAAAAGTTTGTTCAGCAAAAAGAAGTAAAGAAAGCCGTAGTGATTGGTGCAGGATTTATTGGTTTGGAAATGGCGGAAAACTTGCACGAATTGGGACTTCAAGTATCAATAGTAGAAATGGCCAACCAAGTGTTAGTGCCGGTAGATTATCCTATTGCTGCATTATTGCAACAACACATTCGCAGCAAAGGTGTTGAACTGCTTTTAAATACGGCCGTTGCAGGCTTCGAGCGAACAGACGCAGGATTGAAAGTACAATTGAAAAATGGGAATGTTCTTGATGCAGATGTGGTAATACTTTCGATTGGCGTAAAACCGGATACTAAGTTAGCTGTGAATGCGGGATTGAAGATAGGCGATGCCCGTGGCATATGGGTAAATGAATATTTACAAACTTCCGATCCTAATATTTATGCTGTTGGAGATGCTATCGAATTCAGCAATCCAATAACCGGACAAGCCATGATTACTTACCTTGCCGGTCCTGCGAATAAGCAAGGTAGAATCTGTGCGAACAATATTGCGCTTGGCAATAAACACAGCTATCACGGAGCCATTAACACCGCCATTGTAAAGGTTTTTGACATGACTGTGGCCACAGCAGGCACTGCCGTTAAGCATTTGAAGGCAGCAGGCATAAAACATATTGTTTCCACCACACATAATGGTTCTCATGCCGGCTATTACCCAGGTGCAAAACAAATGAGCATTCAAATTGCTTTTTCACCTGAAGATGGGCGATTATTGAGTGCACAGATAGCGGGTTTCGAAGGTGTTGACAAACGAATGGATGTTTTGGCTTCTGTTATTAAACGCAATAGTAACATTAATGAACTTACTGAATTTGAACATGCATATGCTCCACCTTATTCTTCAGCAAAAGATCCTGTAAATATTGCTGCTTTTGCCGCTGAAAACATTCTATTAGACAAAGCAAAAGTGTTTTATTGGGATGAAATCGCAACATTACCTTCAGATGTGGTGTTGTTAGATGTACGTACACAAAAGGAAGTAGACGCAGGTATCATTCCAAATGCGCTACACATCCCTGTAGATGAAATTCGTGGAAGAATTGGAGAAATTCCAACCGGTAAAGCCATTTATATTTATTGTGCCGCAGGTTTAAGAGGCTATTTGGCGCAACGTATACTTTTACAACATGATTTTGCTCAGGTCTTCAACTTGTCGGGCGGGTACCAGCTTTGGAATGTTTGTCAAAAAGAATTAGCCTTGTTACCGAAAAACTAAGCAGCGATTATGCTAAATGGAAGCAATAATAAAATTCCAATTTTCAAATACACTTTACCACTAGCTTTTATTGGTCTATGCATTGGCTTTTCATTAGGATTTTCGGATTCAGAAAAAACAAAGCTTACAGAAGTTCAATTGGGCGAAAAATTATTCTTCGAAAAAACGCTTTCCTTAGACAGTACCGTCAGTTGTGCTTCGTGTCATAAACCGGAATTCGGTTTTGCCGATAATGTTCCATTTAGTGTTGGCGTTGGAGGCAAAAAAGGGAAACGCAATGCACCGGCTGTAATGAATATGATTGGTAGAGATTTGTTATTCTTTGATGGAAGAGCTAAAGATTTGGAAGATCAAGTTCACTTCCCGATTGAAGATGCCAATGAAATGAATTTGTCGTACATCATTGCAGTTGCACGTTTAAACAAAAACAAACAGTACCGTAAATGGTTTCGCGAAGTATACAAAGAGAAGCCTACAAAAGAAAATGTAGCCCTTGCCATTGCAGCCTTCGAGCGCAGTATGGAAACTAACAATACACTTTTCGATCACCGTACCGATAAAACAAAAACACAAATGAGCGCTTCGGCAGAGCGAGGGCGTGTACTGTTTGTGGGTTCAAAAGCAAAATGTTTCGACTGCCATTTCACACCCGATTTTACAGGAGATGAATTTAGAAATATTGGTTTGTACGATGGAGTCGTACGAAAAGATCGGGGACGATTCGAAATCACAAAAGACTCCAACGATTTAGGCAAGTTTAAAGTTCCCGGTCTCAGAAATATTGCGGTTACCGGCCCCTACATGCACGATGGCAGTATGAAAACACTGCGTGAAGTAATCGACTATTACGACAATCCATTTAAAACCATTGCAAAGCCAATTAACATTGATACTTTGTTGCAAAAGCCATTGGGTCTTACAGAGCAGGAGAAACAAGATTTAGAGGCCTTTTTAAGGGCCTTAACCGATGAACGATTTATTAAAAAATAAACTATCGTCTATTCCACAAAGATGTGCTATGTAGTGCCGGAACACCAACGCCAACAAGCGCTCCAACAGCATATCCAATCAATACATCGGTCCAGAAATGCTTTCCTGCTTTATAACGCATAAGTCCGGTAGTTAATGGCATAACAGCAGCTGTAGTCCAGACTAAAGGCAGCAATTTATCCTTCGGATTATAGGCCGTAAACACATACGCAAAATAGAACGATTGACTCGCCACGGTTGACGTATGTCCTGAAAAAAACGACTTAAAATTATCGGCACCGCGCTTTTTGTAAATTGGAATTTCGGGGTTGTAAACCAAAGGGCGTGGACGTTGCACCAATTCTTTCACCAGGTTCGTTAATGCTGTATTCAGGGCTATTACTTCGGCATCCATTAACGCAATCTTGCCAAAATCTTTGCGTATCGCTTTATCGCCCAACAAGGTAAATGGCAATGCAAATGACGAAAATAGTAACCCATTACTTATCATATCTGCAGCACCGGAACGCATTCGAATGGCAGAACGATCAAATTTATTCACTTGACCCGGTTTCAAGCTATTTATGTATTCCACAGTTTTTAGTGCGTGCTTTTGTTTTGCGCCATAAGTACCGCCCCACATCGAAAATGTAGCAATAAAAATAGGCGCTTCCACCTCCCCTTTCAAAACAAACGGTCCTTGCGAAAAAACCGGTTGAAAAGAAAATACCACAAAAAGCAAAAAGACTAGTATTTTTCGACTCATAATTGATTGGATATTAAACCGAATATATGTCATCTAATAAGAATAAAGGAAATTCACCAATAGTTTATTCCACAAATCCGGATTTTAAACCTTTGGGTGAAAATGAACATGAAGAAACACTGTCGCCCAATCAGCAGTTATTGTATGTTTCGTTAGAGCGTTTGAAAGGCAATAAAATGGCTACAGTAATTGACAATTTCATTGGAACGGCTGACGATTTAAACGATTTAGGCAAGCTCCTGAAAACAAAATGCGGTGTAGGGGGAAGTTCAAAAGACGGTGTGATTATCATTCAAGGCGAAAAGCGCGACATGGTGATGAATCTATTGCAAGAAAAAGGCTATAAAGTAAAAAAACGAGGTGGGTAAATTCTGTTCTTCATTTCATCATCAACCCCATAAACAGTGGAACTGAATACAGCTACATCCATACTTAAAAAGTACTGGGGCTACAATAGTTTTCGGCCTTTGCAAGGAGCGATTGTTCAATCGGTTCTAGACAAAAAAGACACTGTGGTTCTGTTGCCCACCGGTGGCGGAAAATCCTTATGTTTTCAAGTACCTGCGCTGATATTGGATGGTTTATGCATTGTTATTTCACCGCTGATTGCTTTGATGAAAGACCAAGTAGAGAACTTACAGAAAAGAGGCATTAAAGCTGCTTACATCAATAGTGAACACAGTTCTACTAAACAAATTGAGATCCTCGACAATTGCGAATTTGGAGGAGTAAAATTGCTTTATATCGCCCCGGAAAGAATTCAATCGGAAGCCTTTCAATTACGCATCAGACAATTAAATATATCGCTCATTGCCATTGATGAGGCGCATTGTATTTCGCAGTGGGGATATGATTTTCGTCCGAGTTATTTGAAGATTAGCACGATTCGTGAAATTTGCCCAACTGTCCCAATTATTGCGCTCACAGCATCGGCTACAAACGAAGTATTGAAAGATATCCAAGTTCGATTAGCATTAAATACTCCAGCAGTTTTTAAAGGGTCGTTTGCTCGTCCGAATTTAGTGTATGTCAATCGCGAAACAGAAACAAAAAAAGAAGCCATTCTTGAAATCTTAAAACGTGTTCCTGGAAGTGGCATTGTTTATGTTCGCAATCGAAAAGAAACACAAAACTTAGCCTTCTGGCTTCGTGAACAGGGCATTTCAGCCGATCACTATCATGCGGGATTGGGCATGAGCGATCGCAAAAACAAACAAGATGCATGGACTAATAATAAAACAAGAATCATAGTATCTACCAATGCATTTGGCATGGGCATTGACAAGCCGGATGTGCGCACCGTTATTCACTTTGCTCCGCCTGATAGCATTGAAGCCTATTATCAGGAAGCCGGTCGGGGCGGTAGAGATGGCCAAAAAGCTTATGCAGTCCTCCTCTACGAAAAGCATGATATAGCGCAACTAGAAAAGAAGAAGCAATCGGATATTCCGAATAGCAATGATGTAAAACAAATCTATGACACCTTATTGAGTTCACATCAAATAGCGGTGAATGGTGGTGCCGGAGCGCAATTCGAGTTCGATTTAGGCCAATTTTGCAAAGTGAATAATCTTTCTTTCAACAAAGTAATCAGCACACTCAAAATACTGGAATACCACGAATTGATAAGCTATAACGAATCGACTGTTGAACGACCCAAAGTCCAAATCATTGTCAGTAATGAAACACTTACCCGGTTCATGCAAAACAACAAAAAAGTGGAGCCGTTGGTGAAGTTAATGTTACGTACCAGCCCGGGAATTTTCGAACAGCCTATCAATATTAACGAGCATTTGTTGGGGCAAAAACTGCAATTATCGAAAGCTGATTTCGACCGACAAATGAGTTTCTTGAAAAACTCGTCCATCATTTTTTATTCGAAAAGCGATGAAACGCCAATTATAAAACTGTTAAAAGACCGATTGGCAATGGATGACATGGGCCTTGATGCCAATTTCATTCACAAACGCGGTAATGCCATGATAGAGCGTATTGAAGCTATCAATAATTACGTGTTACAGAAAACGCTATGCAGAAGTGTAGTGATTGCCAGCTATTTCGGGGAAAAATTCGAAAACGTTTGCGGTGTATGTGACGTATGTATAGAAAACAAGAAGTCTGAAAAAATTGATTTTGATGCGCTCTACACTCAACTTACTGATTTACTTCAAACTCCAAAGAAAATCACAGAAATTGCAGATGCGTTAAAAACCTCTACCTTAGTAGCCAATCAATTATTGGAGTGGGGATTGAGCATGAATAAAATCAATAAAACGGAAGACGGAAACTATTACAATGTCTAAGCGAATTATCTTTTGTGTAACCAACGATTTGAATACCGATCAACGGATGATTCGTATCTGCACATCGTTACAAGAAGCCGGCTATAACACAACACTCGTGGGCAGAGTACTAACAGATTCGCTTCCTTTAAAAGAAAGAGTATTCAAACAAGTACGACTGAATTGTTTTTTCACTAAAGGAAAATTCTTTTATTTGGAATACAACATTCGCTTGTTGTTCTGGCTTCTCTTTCAAGCTACTGATGCGATTTGCGCCATTGATTTAGATACGATTGTTCCGGTTACAATTGTTGCAAAACTAAAAGGCGAAAAATTGATTTACGATGCACATGAATATTTCCCATATGTACCTGAGGTGATTGAACGTCCGTTTACGCAAAAGATTTGGCTTTGGGTGGAGAAAACATGCTTACCGAAGTGTGATTTAGTATACACCGTATCGGGAAGCATTGCCAATGAGTTTGAAAAGCATTACGGTAAGCCTATCTACACCATTCGGAACGTTTCGTTCGAAAGAGAATGGACAGACATTGAAAAACCGGAAAAACATATTATTTATCAAGGTGCTTTAAACACGGGTCGCGGGCTAGAGCAATTGATAACTGCTTGTAAAGGGAAAGATTACGTTTTGCACCTCTATGGTGATGGAGATGTAAAACAGGAATTACAAGCCATGGTGAGCCGTTTGGAATTAGAAAAACAAGTCTTGTTTAAAGGCAAAGTTTCGCCTGATGAATTGTGGAAAGAAACTCGGCAAGCCTATATAGGCATTAACTTTGCGGAGAATAAGAGCTTAAGCTATTGGTTATCGTTGAGTAACAAATTGTTCGATTATATTCAAGCCGGAGTACCTCAAATTATGATGAATTTCCCGGAGTTTGTTGCATTGAACGAACCTAATGCCTTTGGAGTAGTGATTGACGATCTAAAACCGGAAACCATTCAACATGCGATCGACAGTTTGTTGAATAATGCTAATTTATACAACCAACTCAGGAATAATTGCGTAGCATTGAGGAAAGAACTAACTTGGGAAAACGAATCCGTTAAACTTGTTCAATACTATCATGAGCTTTTCAGATAAATCCATTCACATTGTTTCATTCAACATTCCGTTCCCTGCCGATTATGGTGGAGTCATTGATGTGTATTATAAAATCAAATCGTTTACTGAAATAGGCGTGAAAGTACATTTACATTGCTTTGCTTACGGACGAGAAAAAAGTGCAGAGTTGGAAAAGATTTGTGAATCGGTAACCTACTACGAACGCAAGAAATTCTACCAAGCTATTTATTCATCAGTACCCTACATTGTAGGTTCACGAAAATCGGGCGAATTGTTGGCTACTTTGGCGGAAGATGATTATCCGGTGCTGTTTGAAGGTTTACACACTTGTTTTTACTTATCACACCCTTCTTTGAAAAACAAGAAGAAAGTAGTGCGCATGCACAACGTAGAATGGGATTATTATAAGAAGCTTGGAACTGCTGAACGCAACTATTTGATTAAGTTTTATTACAACATGGAATCGTTGCGCTTGAAGAAATTTGAAGAGCAATTGCAACATGCAGATACCATCTTTACGATTAGTCAGAACGACTACACCTATTTGGCCGACACTTACAAAAACACGTATTACATACCTGCATTCCACCCGAATGAAAAGCTTACAGCTATTGAAGGTCGAGGCAATTACATTTTGTATCACGGTAATTTAAGTGTACCGGAAAACATACAAGCGGCATTATATATTGCTAAGAAAATTGCACCAAAAGTAAATGTCCCTATCATTATTGCAGGCAAAGATCCAAGCAAATTGATTGTGGATGAAATCAAAAAACACAAGAATATTTCGTTGGTGATGAATCCATCGGATGACAGTTTGTATGATTTGATTAAGAACGCACAAATTAACTTTCTAGTTACATTTCAAAATACAGGCATCAAGCTAAAACTGCTGAATGTATTGCACCGCGGGCGTTTTTGCTTAGTGAATTCACCTATGGTTGAACAAACAGGATTAGACACGTTGTGCATAGTTGAAAACGATACGCATAAACAATTGGAGTTAGTAGAAGACCTCATGCAAAAAACATTTACAGCAGAGGATATAGCCTCTCGAAAAGCACAATTGGCCGATTCGTTTTCGAATCACGAGAACATCCTTAAAATGGCAAAAGCAATATGGGATTAAGGATTATTGGCATCATCCCTGCTCGATTTGCATCGACACGCTTTCCCGGCAAACCATTGGTTGATATTGCCGGAAAGTCAATGATTATGCGTGTTTATGAACAAGCAAAAAAAGCATCACTACTTACTGATGTAATTGTGGCTACAGATGATGACCGCATTTTCAATCATGTAGAGGAGCATGGCGGGAAAGTAATGATGACGGCAACAACCCATCAAAACGGAACTGAACGTTGTGCTGAAGTGGCTGAACAATTTAAAGCAGAAGCAGATGCCTTCATTAATATTCAAGGCGATGAACCTTGTATTCATCCCGAGCAAATCAATCAAGTAGCAAAATTATTGATGCAACAAGGTGTCCAAATTGCCACTCTGCAGAAAAAAATTGAAGATACTTCATTACTACAAAACCCAACTATAATAAAAGTAGTATCAACCGGTGGCAAAGCGCATTATTTCAGTCGTTCAGCCATTCCATTTTTCAGAAATGATTGTTTTGACAACTGGCTCAAGCAGCATACCTATTTTAAGCATATTGGCATTTATGGTTTTCAAAAAGATGTGCTTTTAAATGTGGTAAAATTATTACCCAGTCCATTAGAGATGGCAGAGCAACTAGAGCAATTACGATGGTTAGAAAACGGTTATACCATTCATTTAGGTGAAACTACACAAGAAAGCTACTCGGTAGATGTAGAAACCGACTTAGGCAATATTTTGAAGCTTCTTTAAAATGAAGATGCCCGAATGAACGGGCATGACGTTGGGGATTAAAAATCGCCATTTCCGCAGGATGAGTGCGGAAATCTTCGCTGTATCTTATTCAACTACAATTCTCTTTACAGAAGTATTTTCACCACTTTGGATTTTTAGTAGATAAACACCCTTAGCTAGCCCTGATAAATTAAGTACAGTTTCGCTTGATGTTGTATTTATCTGTTGAATCTCTTGCCCATGAATACTCATCAATTGAAGTTGAACTTCGTTCATAAGGTAAGGTAATTTTACGGTCACCTTTCCGTTTGTTGGATTAGGGAAAAGATTTACTGCAAATGGAGGTTCGCTGCCAGCTGCTATTCCAGTAACATTACTACTGCATGATTTGATTTGTTGCTGAAAAATGTTTTGAACATGCAATACATCTTTCAATGCATTCGTTGGATATTCATATCCACACCCTCCATTACAAAACGAAGAAATAAAGGCCATATCAACTTCCTTGCTTTGATTCGCTTTTAACGTGTCTAGAAAAACACTTGAAATAGAGTGAAAAGTTGTATTAAAGAATGTTGAAGAATTCATGACCATCCAAGCGCTATCTGAAAAACAGTAATTTGTTTGATGCCCGGTTCCATTGTATCCGTTACCACCATACTTGTTTGGAGTACCATTTCGGAATAAACCAAGTTGATAATTTCGATATTCATGACATGATCTTGGAAAACCTGAAGGGCTGTTAACACTTTCAAAATACAAAGAGCTAGTCATCTGACGACATAAAAAAGCACTAAATTGGAAAGGCCAGCCTATACCATAACCTAACTGTCCTGTATTGCAACTACTGGGATCGTTGGTTCTTCTATTATACGCAAAACTTGAACTTGAAGCCGAGTCACAACCTATTGCATCATCTGAATAACAGCCAATTTGCGGATTCATTACATTGGAAAAATACACATCATGCAAATCACGTTGAGAACGATTGGATACTTTTATGTTTAAGAATACCGTATTATCCAAAATAGTATCTGTACTATGAAACGCATAACCCATTATTCGCATTTCCACTCCCATATTTGTGCAATAAGAAATTGAAGCATTTCTTACATCGCTCAGAAAGAATAACACGGCCTGATCGCCTAAGATATCTGGGTATTCACCCAATATTGGCTCATATATACCATTATGATTAATATCAACAAACGGTGCTAACTGAGCGGCTTCACCCAAAGCCACTCTCCCATTACCCGGCCATTTTCCAATAATATCAGGAACTGTATATCCGGGAACTGAATAATGACTTCGATGATAATCAATATCAACTTTGGACACTTTGAAAACGTGTTTGTACAATGAATCATATTGTGCGTCATAGACATTTGAAATTGGACCTGCAGACCAATCGGCCACAGTTGATAGAATAGTTGCGGCTCCAACCAAATTATTATTCTGATCAAGTCCGCTTAACCAAAATGAATTGTTTTCTATAGCGTGTACCCCAATAGATAGTCCATCACCTTTAGGCACCTCATAAGCTGGCAGTCCTAAAAGAGTGTCATTCTTTGCCTTTGCAAAAAGTACTCCGCCCGGATAAAACCCAGCACGAATATTATTTGTATCCAGATAAACCATGTTTTGCGCATGGATAATTGAACTCATGAATAGCAGAATAAAAAGTGTTAGATTTTTTTTCATAATGTGTTTTTTTCTTTTTATTGAACAACTACTCTCTTCACAATTGTATTCCCCTCGCTTTGCACTTTAATCAAATAAACACCTTTAGCTAATGCAGATAAATCAAGCATAGTTTCTTCTTGAGTTATCGTTTCCATTCGTAGTATTTGACCTTGAATACTCATTACGATTAAACTTGCATCAGTACCAATACTTGTCAATTTGACGTTTAGCTTACCATTGGTAGGATTAGGATGTAACTCAATAGCAAAAGGATTTTCAACTTCATTTCGTACACCGGAATAAATTTTGCCGCAATAATTAAATTGTTGTTGATACAATGAACGAATATGTTCTATATCGGATAAAAAGGTATTAACCAAAGCTATATTGTCAACAGTTGTACTTAGTGTTGATACCGAGGCTATATCAATTACTTTTTGTTGATTCACTTTAAAGGTGTCCAAGAAAATTGTACTTACCATTCGTCTATCTCCTGGCATTACAGTATCAGTAGTTTGTGTATGAATTTCTGACCAGCTTAATGAATCATTAGGATTTCCAGGAAAACAAAAAGGAGTAATTGCACCAGTTCCTAGGTAACCGTTTCCACCAAAGTGAAGAGGTGTTCCATCTTTAAATTTTCTGGTTTGATAATTTCGATATTCACTACAATAATTAGGATCACCCATTGGGGCACCTGTACTATTGTTGTAAAAATTAAACCCAGTCATCGTATGATTTAAATAGGTGAAACCTTGTACAATGCTAGTGTCCTTATAGCCTAAAAATCCAATGGCGCATCCGTCAGGATCAGGTGCTGTACCATTATATACATAATACGAATTGGAAAGGGTATCACACCCTACTCTATCATTCCACTGGCATCCTAGATCAGGATCGACATAATTAGAAAAATACACATCATGATAATCGTTCAAGGACTTATTAATGAACTTCAATCGCAGAAAAACAGTATTATTCAAAACGCTGTCTTGATTGCATTGAACTGCATAAGCCAATACATGCAATTCAATATTCATCTTTAAACAATTCGCGTATGAATTACTTCTTGCATCATTCAGTGTAAAAAACACTGCTTGCTCTCCAATGATATCGGGATAATCGCCTAAGTCTGGCTCATAAATCCCATTGCTGTTTTTATCAACAAATGGAGCCATTTGTGCTGTTTCGTTGAATTGAAATCTTCCATTACCTGGCCATTGTTGTATTGCAGAAGGCATACTATATCCTGGTTTGAAATAATTTGCACGATGTATATCTATCTCCTGTCTGGAGACCTTATATACTCTATTATACAAAGAATCATAAAGGGAATCATAATGAGTTGATATTGGTCCTGCAATCCAATCTTCCTTTGCGCCATAACGAGTTACTGCTCCATGTAAACTATTCGTGTTGTCTAATCCACTTAACCAAAGTGAAGAGGTGAAAATTGCATT
>Ga0116191_1000593_pt1 | contig 31602 bp, 35 predicted proteins | sample AD_UKC111_MetaG_FD_89897 | JGI IMG/M metagenome (GOLD analysis project Ga0116191, IMG submission 89897) | Active sludge microbial communities of municipal wastewater-treating anaerobic digesters from Hong Kong - AD_UKC111_MetaG | ecosystem: Engineered > Bioreactor > Anaerobic > Digestate... | reverse complement strand
CCCTGCTGCGCGAGAACATCGGCTTTGCCATCGATGACCTGGCGGGGCAGCACACGACCGCCTTGGCCGGGCGCGTGGTGCAGATCAGCCAGAGCCAGGACCGCGCGGATTTCGCGGACTTCGCCGAGACCGCCACCAAGGCCGCAGGCGGAGCTGACGAAGAGACCTATGCGGCGCTGAAGGCGCAGGGCCTGGCGCGCATCGATGACATGCAGGCCTCGGGGCAATACAGCCCGGAGGAAGCGCAGAAGGCGCGATCCTCGCTGTTGTCCGACTTGGCGGGTCAACGGGCTGCGGCCGCGATCGAGGCCGATCCCGAGGCCGCCCTTGCGGCCCTTGACAAGGGCCAGTTCGGCGACCTGACGGCCGAGGCCCAGACCGCCGCCCGCAACGCGGCCAAGGCCGGGATCGCGGCCCGCGCCAAGGCGGCAGAGGTCAAAACCGCCCAGAGCAACGAAGCGATCACAAAGCAACTCGCTGCCATTGCGGACATGACGGACACCGGTAATCCGGTGCAGGGGATGGCCTTCCTTTCCGATCCACAGGTTCTGGCTGCCGTGGCCGCCGACCCCAAGGCCGCGGCGCAATGGAACCGCGCCCAAGCGTCGGTTGCCCTGCAGGCCGACATGCCCGGCATCCAGACCATGACCCCGGCCGAGTTTGATGCCGCGATCGCGGCCGAGGCCGCCCGTCCCAAGGACCCGTCCAAGCCCTGGGATGTCAACAGGTTGGAAGTGCTGAGGTCGATGCGCGACAAGATGGCAAAGACCTGGGCCAGTGATCCCATCGCCGCGGCCGCCACCGCCGGATTGACCGCGCCGAATGCCTTGGAGTTCGACCCCGGCAATCCGCAGGCCTTTGCGTCGGGTCTTGCCGACCGGTTGAGCCTGTCCAGTGCCCTGCGCGCCCAAGGTTATACCCAGAATGCCCAGCCATTCACGGTCGAAGAGCGGACCCAGCTGAAGGTCGTTCTTGACCCGAAAGCCGACACCGCCAGCCGTCTGGCATTGGCCCAAGCGGCCGTGGCTGGGGCAGGGGCCAACTGGAATGCCGCGGCCACCGCCATGGGCGTGACCGAGGAGATGCGGGGCGCCATGCGCGTCCTGGCAGAAACCGGTGACGCAGGCCTGGCCGGACAGATCCTGTCCGGTGAACAGAAGATCGCCACCGACATGGCCGCCGCGCCGCCGCCCGCCCAAATGCGCGCTGCCTTCGCCGCCGTCACGGGCGGCATGTTCGATCGGGACCCGGCCGCCGCCTCGGCACTGATGAAGGCCTCGGCCGCTGCCTTCGCCGAGGTCGCGCCGCCGGTCGATCCAAATGGCCTGGACATGTCGCTTGCCGAAGAGCCCCTTAAATCCATCTATTCGGACATCCTGCAGCGCATGACGGGGGCAACCCCGGGCGCCGATGGCAAGCTGACCGTCGGCGGCCTGCAGGATATCAACGGCGCCCCTGTCCTATTGCCACAGGGGGTTTCACAGACATCAGCTCAGGAAGCCTTGGATACACTGGGCACAATAGCTGGTCGCACCATAAGGGTCATCGATCCTGGCGCTGCGGCAGCGGCGACTGTGGCTGCAATCCCGGGGGTGACGCTTGGCGGGTTCGATGTTCGAAACCCAGCACCGAAGATGGTTGTTCGGGAAGACCCGGACCTGACCGCACTTTGGGCCTCGGCCAGTCTGACCGGAAAATCTGCCCCTGAGCTGACCGAGGATGCGCAGGACTACATGGCGACCCTTCGGCTGAGGCCGGTGCCTGGTCAACCGGATCTGTTCTTTTTTGAAGCAGGAACGGATGGGCGCTTCAAGCCAGTGGTCAACAGGGATGATCCGGCGCGCCCCTATGTCTTCCGCCTGAAAGACCTGATCGCCGGGGCTGATCGGCTGAGGGCCAAACCGCAGGCCCAGCCATGAGCCTTGTCGTTCCCGAAACCACGTCAACCCCGGGACCCGCCGGCGGTCCGCAACCTGTAAGCCCGGCTGACAAGTTGCCGCCGCCCGCAGCTGTCAAGCCGGACTTGATAGCTGCCCCGCCTGCTGCCCCCGATCCGTATGAAGGCCTCGACCTGCCGCAGATCGACCCGGCCGATCCCTATCTGCCCAAGATCGGCGCCTCGAATTGGGAAGTTTTCGGGGCGGCCTGGACGGCCCAGACAATCAGAACGGATGCCTGGGGCGAGAACCAGAAGCGGCGTGGGGATCTGACCCAAGACATGTATGCGCTGCTGCCCGAAGACGCAAAGACCCGCATCGATGGCCGCATGAACGACTACACCGATCATTCGGGCTTTGAGCAGTTGGTACTTTCGGAGGTCCAGCGCCAGCGCCACCAGGATCCCGGGCCATGGGCTGCATTCCCCGCCTCGATCGAAGAGTTCAACACACGGATCAACGGGCAGCGAAAGGCTGACCTGGACGAAGCCCAGGCCGTCCTCGATCAGCCGGGCGGCGGCGTCGCCGAGTTTCTGGGAACGATGGCGCGGGATTTCACGGACGAAGCCAGCCTTGCGATGTTGCCGTTTGGGGCGGGCGCCGGAAGTGGGCTGCGCGTCATGGCAACCGAAATGCTTCTGGGCGCTGCGGGAAACATGGTCACGCTGCCCCGCGAATATCAGGTCGCCGACGATCTGGGCCTGGAAAAGCCGGACCCCGTGATGCGTGCCGCCGAAGGCGCCCTTTTCGCGGGCGCCCTTACGGGTGTCGCCCTGGGCGCCGCCAAGGCCCTGCATCTTTACAATGCGCGCAAGGCGGGCCTGAAGGCCGTCACCCCTGAGGGGGTCGATCCGCTGACGGCCGAGCTGGAGGTTGACAAGGCCGAGGCCCAGCTGATGGGCGAGCCCACGGTGCAAGAGCGCGTGCAGGCCGCGGCCAAACCCGGCCAGCCACCGACCTTCGACTTTCGGGTCACCGGCAACGCCAGCCCCAAGACCAACCGCATCGGCTATGTCTTTGGTCGCCTGATCGAAAAGGGCATGACCCCGACCGAGGCCGCGGGCTTCGTCGGCAATTTCATAGTCGAAAGTGGGGCGAGCCTGAACCCCCAGGCGGTCGGTGACGGCGGCAACGCCTTGGGCATCGCCCAGTGGAACGACCGCGGCCCCGCCTTGCGGGAGTTCGCCGCCAAGCGCGGCAAGGACTGGCACGACCTCGACACCCAGATCGACTATCTGATGCACGAGCTTGAAGGACCGCCCGAACTCGGAGGCTCGAAAGAAGCCAGCGCCTGGGCCGCCATCAAGGGCGCCAAGACGCCCGAGGAAGCAGCCCTGCTGGTCAGCAAGCTCTTCGAGCGCCCGGGCGTGCCGCACAACGAGCGCCGTGTTGCCTTTGCCCGGTCCATCGCGGCCCAGTATGGAGAGGGCCGCATTCCAAAATGGGAGGGCGCGGCCCTGGCGCCCGATGGCCCCATCGCGCCGATCACCACCAGCCGCGCCTATACCCGCGATGGCCAGGTGACCGCCGGCGACTATCGGATCAACGTCCGGTATGAGGTCGTCGATGCCTCGACCCTTCGGGCAGCCAGCGCCGACCTGCAGCCGCGCGACCGCACGACGGTGTCGTCGGACGCCCAGGTGGCCAAGATCGCGGCCGAGCTGGACCCGGCCCGTCTGATGCCCAACCCCGAGGCGCAGAATGGCGCGCCAATCGTTGGCCCCGACAACATCGTCGAAAGCGGCAATGGCCGCGTCATGGCCCTGAACCGGGCGGCGACCTTGCATCCCGACCGAGCTGCCGCCTATGTCGAGGCGCTGACCCAGGCGGGCTATGAGATCCCCCCTGGCGTCACCCGCCCTGTGCTGATCGCGCGGCGCACTTCCGAAATGACCCATACCGAGCGCACAGGATGGGTTGCTGCGGCCAATGTCCAGCAGATCGCCAGGATGACGCCCGCCGAAATGGCCCGCGTCACCGGCGCGAAATTCGATGCCCCCACGCTTTCGGCGATCGACTGGACCAAGCCCTTGACCCATGGCGACAACCAGGCGGGCCTGACCAAGGTCTTTGCAAAGGTGCCGCCGGAAGAGCGCGGTGCCTTCGTCAAGGCCGATGGCACGGTCAACGCCCAGGGCGAGCAGGCGATCCGCGCGGCGGTCTTCTCGGCCGCCTGGGACGATCCTGCCCTGTTGGACCTGCACCTGGCGGGCGAGGCCGGCGATCTGAAAAGCCTGATGCAGGCGCTGGAGCAAGCGGCGCCGGATTGGGCGCAGCTGCGGGCCGAGATCCGCGCGGGCCAGATTGACCCGGCCTTCGACATCACAGGATTTGTCCAGGACGCCGTCCGCCTGATCGCAGAGGCCCGCCGTCTGACGACCGAGCTGTCGGGCACCACGACGCCCGGGATCGAGGCCGCGTTGCGCGAGCTGTTGGACAACGTCGACCTCTTCGAGGGCGCCATCTCGCCCCTGACGGCGGCTCTGGTGCGCAAGATGTGGCGCGATGGCAAGGCGGCGCCCGCGCGCGAGATTGCCGACTTCCTGCGCCGCTATGCCGCGGATGCCCGCAAGGTCGGCGAGGCCGGGCAGGGGGCACTGGACCTGTCGCCGCCCGGCCCTCGCGACGTGCTGGCCGCCATCGACCCCAAGACCTTCGGCGACCTGCCCGAGGATCTGGGCCAGCCGCGCGGCCGCACGACGCTTGCCCCCGCCCCGCAGGTCGAGACGCAGATCCAGGGCTTTGACCAGGGCGCGGCCAGCCCCGAAGCAATCGAGGACGACCAGATGTTGGCCCTGGACCTGGTGCCCGAAGCCGCTGCGGCCAAGCCCCCGGCGCCCGTCGAGGCTGTCCCTGCGCGGTCCGAGACCTTCACCCCGGCCGCCGCAGCCTTCCCCGATCCCCTGGCCAAGCTGCACGCCGAGTTCGCCGATCTGTCGATCGAGATGGGGGACGGCACAACCATGACTGCCCGCGAGATCATCGACGACCTGAAAGCCGATGAGGGCTTCGATGCCTTCATCCAGGCCTGTGCCATTCCCACCGGAGGTGCCCAATGACAAACATGGCCGACTGCATTGCGCGGGGCATGGACTTCGGCGAGATCGACAAGGCCCGCGGGATCGCCGCCCAGGCCGCCTATCAGCAGCTGTTCGACCGCTATGCGACCACGATGGACCCGGCGCGGGCCGCGATCTTTGCCGCCAAAGACATCAAGGAGGCCACGGCCAAAGCCAAGACCGCGCGGTTCCACAAGACCGTCAACCAGCTGCAGGCCATGCGCCGCCTGCACGACCAGATCCTGACCGCCCCCGATCCGGCGGCGGCCCTGCGCAACCTGCTGGAATGGTCGGAGGGATCAGGTTTCACGGGCGAGAGTGTCCGGTCGCTGACCGAGGCTTACGAGGCGTCGATCAATGCCGAGATCCACGAGGTCCTGCAGACGGTCGGGCTGGATGTGCTGAGCCGGTCGCGCGACGGTGCCATGCTGACCAAGCTGATCCGCGAGCTGCATGGCGAGGATGCCGGCAACCCTTTGGCCAAAAAACTGGCCGAGGCCGTGCGCGGGGCCCAGCAGCGGATGCGCCGCCTGTTCAATGCCCATGGTGGCGACATCGGCGAGCTGGCCGACTATGGCGTACCCCATGCCCATGACGCCGAGCAGCTGCGCAAGGCTGGCTATGGCAAATGGGCCGAGACGGTCATGCCGCGCCTGGCGTGGGACCGCATCATTGACCTGACCACGGGCAAGACCTTTGCCGCCACCAAAGGCGCTGCCCCGGATCCCGTCGCGGCCGATCGGTTCCTGCGCAGCGTCTATGACGGCATCGTCACCGGGGGATGGAACACCCGCACACCCGGCATGACCACGGCCGGAAAGGCGCTTTACAACCAGCGCGCCGATCACCGCGTCCTGCACTTCGCCAGCGCCGACGCCTGGATGGAATACAATCAGGCCTTCGGCACATCGGATCCCTTCAGTGCGATGGTCAACGGTCTGCACGGGCTGGCCCGCGACGTGGCCCAGATGCGCGTCCTGGGGCCGAACCCTCGCGCCGGGCTGGAGTTCGCAAGCCAGGTGGCCACGAAGAAGGCCATGACCTCGCGCAATGTTGCCCTGCAGGAGAGCGTCAGCCGCGCCACCTCGAGCGCAAAGGCCATGCTTGGCGAGCTGGACGGCACCGCAAATCGAGCCGAACACGTCGCCGTCGCGCAGTTCTTTGGCGCGACCAGGTCGTTGCTGACCGCCATTCAGCTGGGGAGCGCGGCCATCTCTTCGGTGACCGACGCCGCCACGATCGACGCGGCCGCCCGTCACATGGGGATGCGGCCCGGCAATATCTTGGCGCGCTCCGTGGCCATGATGACGAACGGAGCCACACGGGAAACCGCGGCCCGCATGGGTCACGTCGCCGAGACCCTGGCCGAAACGGGCCGGTCGATGTCCAGGTACACGGGGCAGATGTTTTCATCGGGGCTGCCTGAGAAGCTGTCGAGCTTCACCATGCGCGCGACCGGCCTGTCGTTGTTGACCGACATGCGCAAGGCTGCCTTCAAGATGGAGTTGTCCGGCCTCATGGCCGAGAATGCCGGTCGATCCCTGGCCGAGGTCGATGCCCCCCTGCGCCGCGCCCTCGAGGCCCGCGGGATCACGGCCGCGGACTGGGACCTGTTGCGGGATCCGTCGACCCACTTTGTCGCCCCGAATGGCGGCACGTTCATCAGCCCGCACTACTGGCTGCAGACGCAGAAGACCTTGCCGCAGGTCGAAGCGGAAGGGCTGGCCATGCGCCTCTCGGCCATGATGCATGAGCAGCTGGAGTTTGCGATCCCCACGGTTTCCGTGCGCGTGAAGGCCGCCACCAAGTTGAACACGGCCGCCGGAACCATCGGCGGCGAGCTGCTGCGCAGCGCGGCGATGTACAAGAATTTCTCGTTCTCGCTGATGCTGAACCAGTATCACCGCTTCCTGTCCATCCAGGGCAACTGGAACCGTGCCCTTTATGCCGCGCGGCTATCGACCATGCTTGTCCTGACCGGCGCCCTGGCCGTTCAGCTGAAGGAGTTGGTCAAGGGCAACGACCCGCGCCCGATGACCGAGGGCAAGTTCTGGATGGCGGCCCTGTTCCAGGGCGGCGGCCTCGGGATCTTCGGCGACTTCTTTGCGGCCGAGCAAAGCCGCGTCGGCGGGGGTCTTGGTGAGACCGTCGCCGGCCCAGTTGTCGGTGCGGTCGGCGATGCCATCAAGCCCTTCGCCGCCAATCTGACGGCGGCTGTCAAGGGCGAGAAGACCAACTTCGGCCGCGACCTCGCAGGCTACGCCCGCCGCAACACGCCCTTCCTGTCATCGGCCTGGTATGCCCGCCTGGCCTATGACCGCATCGTCATGGATCAGCTGCTGACCTTCATCGACCCCCAGGCCGACATCGCCTTCAGGCGGCGCCTGAAGCAACAGGCCCAGGATTATGGGACCAGGCCCTGGTGGTTGCCCGGCGACCTTGCCCCCGCCCGCGCCCCTGACCTTTCCAACGCCTTCGGAGCCCAGCAATGACCGTCGACGCCGCCCTCCCCATTGCCACCTATGTTGTCGCTGGCGCGGGCCCTTATCCCGTCCCCTGGCCTTACAAGGCCGGCAGCCTGCGCGTCGGCGTGGTCATCGGGGGCATCGTCGAATGGCAGGCCTGGCCGATCTGGTCCGATGATCAGGTCGAATGGACCAACCAGGTCGCCGATCAGCCGACCGGCGGCAACATCTGGCTTCAGACGACGGCCGCGGTGGACTATGGCGGCCTGACCCTGCAGATCGAGCGACGCAGTGTCGCCGCCCAGGACTGGGGCGGTCATCCCGGGTTCCGTGAGCGCGGCATCGAGGCCGCCCTGGATCAGCTGACGATGCTGGTCCAGGAGGACCGCGCGGCCCATGATCAGATGATCCGCATCGCCGGCGCCGAGGACATGGCGCCCCTGGTCATGACCGAGGGCGACACGCTGATCTGGGATGGCGAAAAGCTGATCGCTGCCCCTGCTGCCACGGGCGGCGGATCCGCCACGCCCGGTGGCCAGGCCGCCACCCTGTTCCGCCAGGCCGACTATATGCACGCCGACGACCTGGCGCGGATCCGCGCCGGCATCGTCACCGGGCAGGACGTGACCCGCGTCACCAATGGCCTGCGGGCCCTGCACCAGGCCGCGCTGACCTATATGTTCTCGGCCGATGGCGCCGTGGCCGTGGTTCAATACGAGGCCGGCACATCGGCCGTCAACCGGCGCCTGATGTCGGACACCTTCAATAACCTGCTCTGGTCGACCACCGGCCGGAACAATTCGAAAATGATGTTCACGGCCACGGGCCCCGTGATCTTCCGGCTGTCCGGCTGGTTGGACGGCGCATCTGCCGTCCGCACCGATGGGATTTATGGCGAGATGGGCTTGGCCCATGCCGTGCCGAATGCGGTTTGGGAGTGGGCGCAGCCCACGGGCCGCGGCTATCTGACCTATCTGGACCTGCAAGCGACGATCATCGGCCAGAACAATTACCTGACCGACCCGATCGGCTGGCGGTTCTACCGCATCAACTCGTGCAAGCACACCGGCGTGCTGGAGGCGATCAGCCTCTACAATGTCGGGTTCAACTTCGAGAGCTGCTTCAACTCGAGCTTCGACCGGATCCAATCCTTTACCGGCTGGCAGCCGACCGAATATGGTGTCGCGCCCTTCGTGGACAATGCGCTGCGATACAACAACTCCGGCGCCCAGGTTCAAATCATCTCAAGCACCACGGGCTTGCCAGTTTCCTTCTTCCAAGATCACCACGTCGGCAAGCGGATCAGCCTGTGCCGGCAGGGCAGTGGCCAGATCGAGGTCGACGAGGACGAGGTCGGTGCGCGTGGCCCGCGCTGGTTCACCATCGCATCGGTCGACACGGTCGACCGGTCGAAATGCACCCTGACCGAGGTCCCGCCCTATAACGGCGGCGGCACGGGACAAATGGTCACCGCCAACTGCCGGTTTTCCTTCGACGCCATCGCGGCCAGTTCGACCGCCGGGTCCAACATCATTACCCTGTCGGCCACGATCCCCTACAGCATGGTCGGCCGGACAGTGACCATCGTCGGCGCCGGCTATCAGGGCGAGAACGCCAAGATGCGCGGCGACAACCTGATCTCGATCGTCACGGCGCATACGGGCAACCAGCTGACCCTGGCCCATGCCGCGGCCCGCACGCGCACCACGGCCCCCATCGTCGTTGCGGCGGCCGTGCATCTGGGCACGCTCGGGTGCGACATCCCGCACGCCAACTACCGGAAAAACGACGACTTCCACATCCGCCGCCTTTGGGTCGAGGTGAGCAGCTATGGCGTCGTGCCCCTGAATATCCAGGACTGCACCTGGGTGACCATTGGTGACGGGTCAAAGCTGCACGGTGCCACCCAAAGCAGCAACAACTGGGCGGGCAATTTCGCGAACATCGTGGGCTCGATGTGCCGGGCGCGGATCACCGCCAAGTTCACCCACAGCCTGCATTCGCCGCGCTTCGGGAAATTCATCTTCGCTGGCAATTCGGTGAACATGGTGCTTCAGGGCACCCTGTCGAGCTGGTTGGCCGACAGCCATACCGCCCAGTATTACCTGGACCCCGATATGAGCGGCGAGAGCGACTTCGCCATTTATGACGGGATGATCAATGACAACAGCGCTTTCCCGGCGGCGTCGGCCTTTCAGGTCATGGCGCGGGGGATCAGCGACTGGAACCCCCAGCTGCCCTTCATCCGCTCGATCGGCAGCGCGCTGAACCCCCTGGGAGCCAATGCTATCTGGCCGCCCGCCAATTTGGGCCCGGTGATTTCCCCCGCACTGGGCTCGACCCGGGCGGCTGCTGTCTCGGCGATTGCCCAAGGCATGTGGACGCCCCGCGACGGGGCGATCTACCTGATCGGCGGGTCGCTTTACGTCGGCAAGACCGGCGCCACCTCGATCACGGATCTGCCGGGGCTGGAGGCGACCGTCTCGCCCGATGTGGCCGCCATCAACGCCTCTGGCGCAGGTGTGCCCAATGTCCAAGCGCTTGTGACCACGACGGCCGACGGGATCGCGGCGACCAGCTCGGGTCAGTATTTCGCGGTGGCGACCGGCAGCCAAACCGACCTGTACCGCAACGCCACGGGGGTGGCCGAGCTGATCCGGCTTAGCATCGAACAGATCCAAGATGTCATGCCAGCAGCGGCGCCCTCTGCGCCGGCCCTTGTCACTTCGGCTCAGTCACTAAAGAAATACGGGGTGCCCCTGCGTAAGGTCTTGGGCCGGTCGTATTCCTCCGGCAACAACTGCGCAGGCATCCTCAATTCTGTCCTGCCTCAAATCGCGGCGGCGGCCTACACGGTCCGAAATGTCGATCCCATCGAGATGAGTTTCCAGGCTCAGCTGTCGTTGATTTCTGGTCTCGATATTCGCTGGGGTCCCGCCGTTCTTTGGCGGGACTGGACGGGCGCCGGCAACTCCATTGGTGCAATGTTCGGGCAGGCTAATTGGTCAACCGGATACATCGAAAACGTAACCTGGTCAGGCGGCATCATCCGCTACCGAAACTCAAGTATCCGCGGCCAGGTCTTCAACTGGGACATCAACCGAGCCCGGTTCGACGGCGTCAAGATCTATGATTATCGGGGCGGGCGGGCCTGGGCGTGCGGCGGCGATGATGTGATCGTCTCGCGCTGCGAGGCCTATACGGGCGATACCACCACGGGCGATGGTGCATACCGGCCACTTTTCGGCACGAGAATGCTTTTCGTGAACTGCATCGGGGACTGCTACGACGACGTCTTTCAGTTCGTCCCGGCGACAGGTTCAGGCCTGCCTGCCTATCGCAAAGACCGCTCGATCACCTACAGCCAGTATATCGGCTGCGAAGGCGTCAGCCGAAAGGGCCGTCTGTTCATCGGGGCCGTCATCGACCAGCCCGACGAAACCGTCGTCAATTCCGCCTCGAAATTGCAGCACATCGACTTTATCGGCATCAAGGGGCGCGCCCCCGGGGGCTTTGTGATCGCCTGCAATGCCTCGGACGGCACCGTGACCAGGCAGTTGGACAACATCGGGATCTCGCGCTGTTCGATTGAGGCTACTTCAGATGTGACCTTCTCCGGCAATGTGGCGAGCGCGATTTATGGCACCCCTGGACTGCCGAATGTCCTGGGCCGCATCACCATCGACGGCCTGTCGATCGACGGATCGCCCAAGAAGTATGGGCTGGATGTCTTCAATGCGGATGGCGCTCAGCTGGTGCTGAGCGGCCTGGGCGTGACGGGGCAGACGACCGCGCTGCGCATCAGATCCGAAGTCTCGCTGGATCTCCAAAATGGTGCCTATTCGGTCACACCCGACGGCGATGTTGACCGGCAGCCCATCGTCATCACCTCGACCGCTGGGGCCTCGAAGGTCAAGGTCGATGGGCCGGTCCTGCGGGGGGTGCCATCGAACTATGCCGGTCTCGCGATCAACTCGGCCGCGACGGTGGTCGATGTCAGATCCATGCGCGTCGAGGTCGCGGCGGGCGCAACCAATACCAGGGCGATGTCGGGCGTGACCGGCGCGACCGCCTATTACCTGCCCGATCAGCTGTCGGGCACCTATGACCTGATGAACTTTGGCTCGATCACGGCCATCAACCGCTCGGCCCCGCCCGCCGCGACGATTGAGCGGATCGCCAGCGCAACCAGCAGATCGGTGGCCCTGAACGACCTGAAGGACATCACCGTCGTCGATGGCATTTCCGGGCCGCGCACCTGGACGCTGAATGGTGGTGGCGCGGTGGCCGGGATCGCACGGACGATCATGCGCACCGACGGGTCCGCCAATGTCCTGACCATCGCGGCCTCGGGCGGGGGCACGCTGGCCACGCTGACCGCCGCCGCCGACTGGGTGGAGATCGCCTGGGACGGCGCAGCCTTGGTCGTCACCGAGAGGGGCGGTGCGGGTGGCGGGGGTGGATCTACCAGCTGGGGCGCCATCCTCGGCACCCTGTCCGCCCAGACCGATCTTCAGGCCGCGCTGGACGCCAAGCAGTCGCTGTCCGACCGCAACGCCGCCAATGGTTACGCCGGGCTAGACGCCTCGGGGAAGGTTGCGGCGGCGCAGCTGCCGTCCTTCGTCGACGACGTGATCGAAGCCGCGAACTTTGCCGGCCTGCCCGGCACGGGCGAGACCGGCAAGATCTATGTGACGCTGGACACCAACAAAACCTTCCGCTGGTCCGGGTCAGCATATGTCGAGATCTCGCCCTCCCCTGGCTCGACAGATGCTGTGCCCGAGGGCGCGACGAACCTGTATTTTTCCTCGGGCCGGGTCCGTACCAGCGCCTTGAACGGATTTTCGGTGGCGGCCTCGCGAGCTGCGATCATCGCGACGGATACGGATTTGGGGGCCTTCAACAAAGCGCAGAAGTATTTCAATGACTTGGCGGCGGTGGCCTTCTCTGGGGCCTGGGCCGATCTTGGCGGCACCCCGACGACTTTGTCGGGCTATGGGATCACAGATCGGGCACGGCCACAGAATATCCCTGCATCGGGCGAGGCCATCCTCTTGTCCGCGGGTGTCGCTGGCACCGCGCTTTCGACGACGGTGGGCACGGCAGGTCGGATCGACCTGTTCCCGTTTACCACCCCGGTGACGATTGCCGCGACGGCCTTCCAGGTCAACGTCACGACAGGCGGGGCGTCGTCGGTCGGCCGCGTCTTGATCTATGCGGCGGATAGCAGTGGCAATCCTGCCGGGCTTTTGTTTGCGTCGGCTGACATCGAAATTTCGACGACAGGCATCAAGACCTCGACCCTCGGTTACACCCTCCAGGCCGGGGTCCTGTATTGGATCGGCTGGCAGTTTTCCAATGCATCGTCGCCCGCGGTATCGGCCACGCCGACAGCCATGACCTTTGACATCAACGCTGGTGGCCCGTCGACGACCGCAAAGAAGGCGCTGCGCAGGGTCGTGACCTATGCAAGCGGCCCGCCTGATCCTTGGGGATACACGTCGTCGGAAGTCAATTCCGCCGTCCCGGCGGCCATCTGGGCAAAGGTGTGAAATGTCCAAGCAATACATGACTGCCCGCAATGTGTGGATCGGGTCCTATGGCGACGACACACCCTGCGAAATCGAGGGCGCGGTCCCTGCGCCGGCCGATCCGTCGGGCTTTCACGGCGCAGACGGTCTGTGCTGGCGGGCTGAAACTCAGTCCTGGGAGCCCTATGTGCCGCCGCCCGACAGCTGCACTCGCCTGCAGGGCCTGCTGGCACTGGGCATGGAGCGTGCCTGGCAGCTCGAGCAGCTGGTGCTGAACCTGCCGACCATCCGGCCCGACCTGACCGATGCGCAGATCTGGACGCTGCAGACGACCTATCGAAATGCCCAGACCTGGGAGCGGTTGCACCCCTTCGTCGAGATGATCCGGGTCCTGTTTGGCATGACCCCGGACGAGCGCGACGATCTGATCCGTCTCGCCGTCACCCTCTAGCCGCCAGAAAGGGCGCAGAATGCAAGATGATCCGGGCCTGTGGAACACGCTTATTGCAAAATATGGGGCGGCAGCGACCGCCTGGGCGCTGGCCTTTCTGGGCCGCCTCTCTTGGCACGCCCGGCAGGTCCAGCTCGGCAAGCGCAAGGCGCTGAGCCGCCACCTGCTGCTGGACGTGCCGGCCGCGCTGGCCATCGGCGTGATCGGCAATGGCATCGCCAGCTATTTTGGGCTGGGTCCCGAGATCAAGTCCGGGCTGATCGCCTATCTGGGCTGGCTCGGCCTGTCGGGTGCCGATGATCTGGTCCGCCAGATCGCGGCGAAAGGAGGCAAAGCATGATCCCCTCGGGTTTCAAGGGCCGGGCCACGCGCCTGGCCGACATTGATCTGCCCCGCCTGGGCCAGGTGATCGGCGTCGGAGAGGACGAGATCCACGCGGTGATCGAGGTCGAAACCTCGGGCGGCGGCTTCGACAGCGCCGGCCGCCCCAAGATGCTGTTCGAGCCCCATATCTTTTGGGCCGAGCTGGCGCCGCACCGGCGCGAGGCGGCAGCCGGGCAGGGCCTGGCCTATCCGAAATGGGGCACCAGGCCCTATCCGAAGGACAGCTATCCGCGCCTCGAGCTGGCCCTGCGCATCGACCGCCCGGCCGCCCTGCGCAGTGCGAGCTGGGGCTTGGGTCAGATCCTCGGCCGCAATGCGCGGGCCGCCGGCTATGCCGATGCCGAGACCATGGTCGCCGCCTTCTGCGACGCCGAGGCCGCGCATCTGCGCGCCATGATCACCTTTATCCAGACCGAACATCTGGACGACGACCTGCGCCGCCACGACTGGTCCGGCTTTGCCCGGGGCTACAACGGCGCAGGCTATGCGGCCCACGGCTATCACACCAGGCTGGCCGAGGCCTTTGCGAAGTGGTCGCGCATCCGCGACACCCCCCTCCCTCCCGGCGGCTGAGCTGCCCCATCGAAAAGGAAAACCCGTGAAAGAGATCCTCACCTCCCCTGCGACGCTCCGGGTGCTCTTCGCCATCCTGGCTCCCATTCTGGGCATGATCCCGGGCGTGTCCCTGGACCAGGCGACGCACATCCTGTCCATCAACCTCGACACAGCCCTGACCGGGGCGGGCGTCGGCGGCGCGGCGGCCATGGGCGTCTACGCGAAGTTCGGCAAGAAGTGAGCTAACCAAAGGTCTGCCGTTGCAAGGCGGTGACCGAAGCGGCGGCCCGGTCGATCGACGCGACCAGGCCGCTGCGCAGGGCATCGAGCGCCAACGACCGGTCGCCCGGATAGACCGCCGCAACCAGTCCTATCGCGCCCAGGAAGCGGCGCGCTGCTTCCAGCTCGTCCAAGGCCTCTTCAGCTCGATCAAAGATGGCCTGCAAGCGGGTGTCAAAATCGGTCACGCCCTTCGATTTAAGTATAGATTTACGCATCATCCCTCCTAAAAATGGCTGATGCGCCTGTCGCGTCCGAAAACCCTCAGTCTGCCCGTCTAACCCATTGAGATATATCGTGACGCAAATGTGTCTTAAATCAGGTAAGTTGTTGAAATATATGGATATGAAATAAACTCAAACTCTGTTTCCGCAAGGAGTGTCGGTTCGAGTCCGACCGCCCGCACCATTTAAATTCAATGCCTTATAGGCAACTCTTCATGTGAAAAAAATTGCTGCGTCCGAACGTCCGACAGACGTATTCGGACGCGAGCCCTAAAAACCCGAAAATTGGCCAATCTACCCATCAAAACCGGCCAATCTGTTTCTTTCGAAAATGAGGATTTCTCATAGAAAAAAGCCGGGCATGTTGCCCGGCGAGGTGAGACAGGGAGCTATCCGGCGGGACTGCCCGCAGCGGATCAGGTGATGGCCTCTCCGCGCAGAACCTTCTCGGCCGTTCGGCCCATGTCGGATCTGGCCAGGTCGGCCATGACATCAAGGTCGGTGTCCATGCCCGTGAACTGCAGCACGAATGCCTCTTCCGACGGGCTGAGCTGAGCAGGCGCGCGGGGCCCCCGCAGATCCTGCATGACCTCCTGGACCAGACGGACGACCGCCAAGATCCTGGCGCTTCTCACGTCCGCACCTTGGCGGGCCGAAACACCATCGTTGTGCTGGGCGGGGCGGTGAAGGTTTCGCCGGTCTGCGGATTGCGCGCCTGGCGCTCGGGCCGGTGCTTTTGCCGGAAGGTGCCGAAGCCGGGCACCAGGATGGTCGCGCCGTCCTCGATCACGGCGGCCCGGATCTTCGCCAGGCCGCTGTTCAGCGCGGCGCGGGCGTCGTCATCCAGCAGTTTCGAAAGTGCGATACGTTGGGTCACTGTCCGTTCCTCTTTTTAGGCCGCCTGGCGGCAGGTGTCGCAGAGGCGGTGATGATGCCCCGTGCTTTTGAAATTCGTCTTGCAGGACATGCAGCTGCGCAGGGTGACCAGCGAGATCTTGTCCAACCGGTTCGCCTTCGCGGCGGCACTGTCGTAATGGGTCAGAAAGGGCGAGACCCGCAGCCGGCCGCGATAGACCGCAAAGGAGCGGCCCGACCCGATGATCTGGTGACGCGCGCTCATCAGTGGATCGCCCCGGAATTGCCGGAGCCCAGGGCGGCTTTTCGCCGGGCCGCAAAGGCAAAGGCGACACGGTCAATGGCCGCCGCTTCGCATTCAGCGCAAGAACAGCCATCTGTATCCGCAACCATCGCTTTGAAGTTCGGATCGTCCGTCCTAGCCGAGACAATCACGGTCAAACCGATTAGATCGCGGCCATCGGTGCGCCCCGCCACATAGGACAGGATGCGCGGCACCAGCTTGTCGCAGCGATCAAACCATTGATCGACCAGGTGCTTGAAAATCCTGTCCTGGTCGTCGTCCGGCGCCGCATGTGCTTTGATCTTCTTCATCCCTGCTTCCTCTCTTTCTTCGGCTTTTGGACGGCATCGACCGCGCGCAGGGCCGTCGCCAGCTGCGGCGCGGTGTAGACCTGTGCCAGAGCGGCCGAGACATTCAGCGTGTTGCCCATCACGTCGACCAGGTCGTCGCGCGAAACCCCGGCGGCGCGGGCATTGTTCGAGAAGGTCCGGCGCAGATCCCGCTGGGTCAGCGTCGTGATCGAGGGCTGCGCCTTGGCGGCCTCGTCGCGCAGCCTGGTCCAGGCCTTGTTCATGGAGGCGAGGGTAAAGCGCTTTCCCTTGGCCTCATCCCACACCAGCGTCGGCTGGCCCATCGCGGCCGCCAGCGCGATCTGGCTGCGCAGCTGGCCCTCGAGATCCGCATGGATCGGCACCTGCACGGCCTTCCCGGTCTTGTTCTGCTGCAAGATCCAGACCAGTCCCTCGCGCGCCGATTTCCGCCGGCCGATCTGGGTCACCAGGAAGTCGCCAGGTCGAGCGTTGATGATGTCGGTGACCCGCTGCCCGGTATAGATCCCCATGGCAACGATCAGGCCATCCATGGGGCGCCCCAGCGTGTCGGCGGCATCCATCAGCGCGTCGAACTCGTCCCAGGTGCAGATCCGATCCCGCCCGGGCGGGGCCTTCATGCTGATCGCCTTGACCGGATTGGACTGGGCGGCCCGCCAGCCGCGCACTTCGGCGTGCTTCATCAGGATCGAGAACATGCGCAGGATTGCCAGCGCCCGAAACACCCCCTTGCTCGCCAGCAGAGCCTCATACCAGGTGTTGCAGGTGGGCGTATCGAAGGCGACCACGCCATGAGGTCCCCACTTGCGGTCGATCGCATTGAGGTCGATCCGATAGGTCCGCTGGGTCTCGTAGGATTTTTCGATGTAGAACCGGCTGGCCTTGTAGTCGGCGATCAGCGCGCTGATGGTCCGCTCGCTCGTGCCGGTCGTGCGGGGTTTGCCCGAGATCTTGGCCTCGGCCTCGGCATTCAGCTCGGCCGCCTGGCGGATCGCAAAGCCAGGCCGTTCGGCATCGAGATCCACGGCCGTGAAGCCGGCCGCCCGCTGGATGCGGTTCGGTTCCCACCAGACCCGCCAGGAGCCGTCCTTGCGGCGGCGCTGCCGCAGGCCGGCCACTTCGGTGATGACAGGGGGCGTGGGCTTGCGAGCCATATCAGGCGGCCTCGGACGTTTGGGGGGCAGGCAGCGCCTGCGTGAGGATCGGGCGCCCGGCGAGGGCATCGGAGGCCAGGATCTTGCGCTTCAGCTCGGCCACGGCGGCATGATCGGGCATCGACCAGATCATCGCCGCCAGCAGGATCAGGCGCTTGTTTTCGGGCAGGGTCATGCCGTTCTCGCCAGTTCCAGCAGATGCACCTTGCCCGAGCTGATCAGTCCGGGGTCGATGTTCAGGGCCAGGGGCTTGCCGTGACGATCCCGCCAGGCCAGCACTTCGTCGGTCCGCCAGCGCAGATTGCGGTTCGTCGTGGTCGGCATGGGCAAGGGGAACAGTGTGTCATCCTCGAGGCGTGCACGCTCACGCAGGAAGGCGCGCCCGTTGGTCATGCCGATCAGCTGGGCGACCTGGTCGGCGGCGATGAAGGGGGGCTGGCTGGTCATTCTTGCGCCTCTTTCTTCAGCTTTTCGCGCGTCCGTTGGCACAGCGCGACATAGGCCTTTTCGGCTTGTTCCCGCGCTTCAGCGACAGCCTTTTGGAGCCGCGACGAGATTTCGCCCACTTGGGCGTTGTGGTCGTTGATCACCGCCATCGTGTTGCTGATGATCGACATCTCTTCGCCCATGAACCGCATGGCCTCGGGCCCAAGCACGAAAGGTTCTTTCATGCCCGCCGCCCTTCCTGGACATAGCCCCAGCGCGCGATCGAGCGGTGGAAGCCATCCATGGGGGTGACCGGAACGGCCTGGGCCATGCGCAGCAGCGTCGTCGCCGAGGCAACCCAGTAGACGGCGGCGCCCAGGATCAGGGTGCCGCGGAGGATCAATTCCAGCATTGCTTTGTCCGAGGATTGGCCCGCCTGCCGATCGAGGCCGAGCCGTGAAACATCCGGGGAGGCGGCAGATCGCCCCAATCGGCCCCGGGGCAGTCAACCGATGCGGATGACCTCGGCCCCGGGCAGGGGCATATCCATGGCGCGACGCGCGCGCAGCTCTTGCAGCAGCTGGGGGGTGCAGCTGATCAGCCACTCGATCCGGGCTTCATCGCTGTTGCCGTGTTGGGCGTCGATGCCGACCTGGATCAGCTGGTCCAGCTGCCGGTCGCCAATCGGCATCGACCGCGCGTAGGCCACGCGGGAGGTGAAGGGGATGGACATAGGTTGGGTTCTCCGTTGCAGGTGGATGCAACGGAGTTAGGAGTTATTCCCGCTAACTGTCAATTCACAAAATGAGCATAGCTCATTTTTTTAGTTCCCGCCCATACTTCCGGTGAAAGTATCTGATCACCTGAAGTTCCATGAAGTCTGGAACTACGATGTAGCCAACAAGAACCGCAATGGTCGCTGCGCCCGAGATCATGGGGTAAGCGTGCCACATCCAGCCCGGCACAAAAGCTAACGCCACCCAAGGCCCAAAAGTCAGTGCGTAAAGGGCCCACCTTCGTGAGCGTGCCATTGCCGCTTCCATCCGGGCTTTTTCGTCCGAGGTCACGGCTGTCTCCAGCTGGCTATGACCTTGCCGCGCACCACGACATTGACCCCATCGACCACATGGACCCGCTGATCTTCGAGTGCGGTGGAGGCTGCGACCAGAACTGGTGGTTCAAAGCGCCGCAGAACTGTGGTGGCCCCCGTCCTGGAGTAGATCTGCGCCAGAACCACATCGCCAGACTTCACCCGTTCGGCCTGGTGGGTATCGACCAGCATGAAATCCCCGACCAGCAAGCCGCCCAAGGCCATCGCGGCAGATTTGACGCGCCAGACGTCGATCCCTGGCCGCCCGCCGCCGAACAGCTCGGCCACCGTCTTGACCTGGTTGCCCGCGCCGATTGAGGGGCCCGTAACAAATGGCGCCGCGTCGGCTTCGGCAAAGCCCGGGTTGACCTGCTGCGCCTGTTCTGCCGTGGTTACCCCGGCTTTTTCAATGACTGTGGCGAGATCCACCTTCAACGTCTCGGCAAATGCCTTGGCCCAGTCGAGGCTCATGGCCTGGCGCCCAGTCAGGATATGGGAGACGTTGGTGCGCGACTTGCCGAGTTTCGCGGCAATGTCTTCGGCCGTCACGCCGACACGTCTCTGCTGGGCTTTGAACCACTTATCGTCCATGCGGTGAGAAGTAATATCTTCTCACCTAACATTAACGTGTGCAGAACTAAAAAAATGAGTTGCACGGGGCTGTGCTGTTAGTCTAGGTGTGGTGTTATGGGAAATAACCTCACACCACTGGAAGTAGCCGAAGCCCTGATCGGCAAGCCCGATGTCATCGCTGACATCCTGGGGATCGACCACAAGGCGCCGTTCCAATGGCGTTACGGGCGTCCTGGTCGTGCTGCTGGTGACCTCCCGAAGGTCGCTTATGTCCGTGCGCTGCTGGCCTATTCGGATGAGCGGCGCCTGGGCCTGACCCTCACTCACCTGATCTGGGGCGCCGAGGCGGCCGAGATCGACGAGATCCTGTCCCGCCGCACCCCTGCCGTCGCGGCGGAGTGACAGAAGATCGGTGCGCGCCCTGTCGCAACGATGATCTAGGGCGGGGCCGCCCGAATGGCCGCCCCGCCCCTTTTCGCCCTGGATCAGATCGGTCCGGGCCGCAGTGTCGGAGACAAGAATGTCGCAGCGAATGCCCGTCCTGATGGCCGCCCAGGCGGTGGCCCTGTCTGCCCGCACCAACACCCTGACCGCCCAGGCGGTCGAGGCCATGCTGGCCCGGGCCTGCGAAGCCCTGGCGCCGGTCGACGAGCTGCGCGCCGCGGTGGTGACCTTCGCGGCTGCCTATGAGCGGCACCGGCGCGACCCCGAGGCGATGGCCGTCCATGGCGTCACGCTCGAGGCCGAGATCCGCGAGATCCTGAAACTGAACCCGGCCATGCCGCGCACGAGGGTGGATATTGATGGGTAACCGCATCACGCCGCACGGCCAGAAGCTCAACACCTGGCGCCAGGATCGCGGCCCAAAGCCGCCCAAACAGCAGATCCCTGCGAAGAAGGGCGGCAAGTGATGGCTGACCAGCTCTCTCTGATCGAGCCGGGCACCGCCCAGGCCCATCCGGCGGGGCGGCTGTCGATCGCCCACCAGGTGGTGATCAACGCCCTGGCCGCGATCCTGACCCCGCCGATGCTGGAGCATGAGATGCGCCAGCTGTTCCTGATGGAGCTGGCCGATGCCCTCGACCAGGTGCGCCTGGTCGACGCCCCGGGCCCGGTCGCGCAGTTGGTGCAGGCCGGCAGCGCGCTGGTCGACGCCTGGCGCGCCCCTGCTGCCACACCCACCGTCGAGGCCCGGATGGCCGCGATCCGCTCGGCCGAATGGCAGGCCAGGGGTGCCCTGGGGTCCTTCTTCTACTGGCGGCTGGCAGGGGCCAGCGATGCCCTGAAAAATGGAGCTGCGAATGCGCATTGACCAGATGACCATCGACGATCTCGACCAACTGCTGACCCAGCTGGATGGCGTCTCTGAGGCAGGCAAGCTGCTGGTCAGTGTCGGCCTGACGCCGGTCTTTTCGCTGATGCCTGGCCAGCCGCTGGTTTTCGTGCCGGCCCATCAGAGCGCGCCGGAACCGAACGCCCTGGTGCACGAGCTGAAGCGCGAACTTTTTTTCGCGCAGCTTGAGGCCTTCAGTCCTCCCCAATGGGATGACCTCGAATTTGCGGCCGAAAAAATCGCCCGAGGCTACCAGATCCACGCGGCAATCCCCGAACACAAACCCTCGGTCAGCGCGGCAACGTCGGCCGAGGCAGCGGCGGCCGAGGATGAAAGGGCCCTGGCAGCTGCGCCCCCCGCCGGGCCATCGGCGGGGGATGACATTGCCGAACCCTTGCCCGAGGTGTGCCATACCACCGAGGGCGAGGCAGAGGCGGTCGATGCCATGCCGGGCTCGGCCGCCTCGACCCCCGCTGCGCCCGCTGTCTCTGATGAGGCGGACAATGCGGGGGACCCCATTCCCGAACCCGCAGAACCCTCGACCGAGCCCGCCAACCTTCTCCCGGCGGATCAGGTCGATGCGGCCGAGGCCCCGCAGTTGCAGGTGGCGGCCCAGGTCGAAGCCCCGGCGGTTGCTCCCATGGCCGCCGGGGCGGGTGACGATGGCCCGGCCGGCCCTGCCGCCCGCTGGGATGAGCTGTCGGTGTCGGCGGCCATCCAGATCTATGTCGATACGATGATGCTGGGCGGCAAGGCGGTCACCGCCTATGAGCTGATCGGCACGAAGTTCGGCCGCACATCCGAGACGGTGCGCCAGCGCTTTATGACGGCCTGGAAATCGCGGGCCCACCAGGCGCTGGAGGCCGCCAAGGCGGCGGAAGCCCGGACAAAGCCCGCGCAAAGCCCGGACTATGTCAGCCCCCTGGTGCAGCACCTGTCCACCCTGCCGCATCCCAAGGGGTGGTCTTATCGGGCCGACCTCGACCTGGTGATGATGATCCTGGACCGCGTCGATCAGGCCACGATCGCGGCGAACCTCGAGGTCTCGCCGGCGTTTCTGAAGTCGCGCTGGGATGTGCTGACCGGCCAATACAAGGACGGCAATGACAAGCTGTGCCGCCGATGGGCGGCCGACGAGATCCGCGACAGCCTGCACCAGCTTGTGGCCGACCAGGCCGCCCGGACTGTCGCGGCGGAATGATATGTCGGCCGCGAATGCCCCCACCGTATCGGTCGACGAAATCAAGGCGCGTCTTTTGGACCGCATCGAGGACATCGTCGACCGTTACGCGCCTGCCGCCCCTGGCGCCTATCGCCACGGCCATCTGTGGTATACGCTCAACCCCGGCCGGCCCGATCGGCGCGTCGGCAGCTTTGTGGTCCATATGTCCGGGCCCAAGGCGGGCCGCTGGGTCGATTACGCCAGCGACCCGCGCGGCGGCGACCTGATCGACCTGATCGCCCTGGCGACGGGCTGCACCGCCAAGGAAGCCATCGCCCAGGCCCGCGCCCTGGTCGGCCTGCAATCCGAAAGCCCCGAGGACCGCCGCCGCCAGGCCGAGGCGGCCGAGCGCCGCAAGAAGTTGCGCGCCCAAGCCGAGGCCGAGGCCCGCGAGGCCCAGGCCAAGAAAGAGGCGCGCGGCCTGGCCCTCTGGCTGTCAGGCCAGGAGCGGATCGAAGGCACCCCCGTCGAGGCCTATCTGGCCGGCCGGGGCATCGAGCTGGGGCGGCTCGACCCCGTGCCCAAGGCGATCCGGTTCCACCCCGCCGCCCGCTATTACTGGACCGAAGAGCGCGTCGATCGCGAGACGGGCGAGGTCGCCGTCGATGCCCGCGGCCGCCCGATCCGCGACGTCAAACACCGGGAATTTCCCGCTATGCTGACCGCCATCGCGCGCGGATCGAAGGTGATCGACTGTCACCAGACCTTCCTGGCGCAGGGCACCGACGGCTTCTGGGGCAAGGCGCCCGTCGCCAAGCCCAAGAAGGTCTTTGGCAACTACACCGGCGGCGCGGCCCGCCTGTGCAATGGCGTGGGCCCCCGGGGCGGCCGTCCCAAGCTGGCCGATGCGCCCGAGGGGTCCACCGTCTGGCTCACCGAGGGTATCGAGAATGCCCTGTCGCTGATGGTGCTGCGCCAGATGACCGGGCGGCCCCCGGTCTATGTCCTGGCCGCCGGGATGGTGGCCAATTTCGCAAAGGTCGAGCTGCCCGACACCATCGCCCAGGTGGTGCTCTGTGCCGACAACGACGCCGGCGACGCAGCCAGGTCCATGCTCGAGGCCGCGATCGGCGCGCACCGCTCCAAGGGCAGGGCAGTCAGCGTCTGGCGCAGCCAGGTGCCGGGCGAAGATCTGAACGACTGCCTGCGCCGAGCGCTGGCCGCGCAAGAAGGGCAGGGCGCGGCATGAAAGGCAATGGTTATGGGTCCTACAAGACCAACCGCTACGCGGACATGCGCGCGCATGACGCCTGCCCCCCCCGGTTGCGGTGGGCGATGAATTACTCGGTGGCCGACTTCTCGGCACAGGAGACCCTGCAGATGCACCGCATCGGCATCCCGATCGCGGAGCAGATCAGGGCCATGGCTGCAGCAGACCGCGCCGAGACGGTCGAAACCTACGGGCCGTCTCACCCGGAGGCCGCCCGTGACTGATTTGCCTGATCCTGACGCCTTGCCCGACGACAGCTGGATGCCCGACGGTCCTGCGGTCGCGCCAAAGCCCGCGCCCAAGGCCAAACCCAAGGCCAAGGTTACCCCCCTGCGCCCCATCGACGCCCTGGCGGCCGAGCTGGATGAGGCCGCGGCCTCCGGCGCGCCGCCGTTGCCGCCGGAAGATCCCCCGCCGCCGCCCGAGGCCATGGGCCCGGCCGAGCCTGGTGGCCCGCCGAGCCGATCCCGGCCCTATGGGGCGATCTGGGACGGCTGCCCGGTCACGCCAATGGGGGTCAACGGCGCGACCTATTGGTATCTGGACGTCCATGGTCAGCTGCGCGGCGTGACCAAGCACGACGCGCAGAACATCATGATGCTGTTCGGTCGCCAGATCCCTAAGCTCTGCCACCAGTTTCCAAAATGGGAAGGCAAGGAGGGCGACCGCTACCGCAAGCCTGGCCACTTCGAACACCAGGCGGCGACGGTTGCGATGATCAGCGCTTGCAGCGAGCGCGGCCTGTTCGACCCCGAGGGGGCTGTGCGGGGTGTCGGCGCCTGGACGGATGACGACGGCCAGCTGATCTATCACACCGGCGATTACCTCTGGGTCGGCGAGGATCGCCGTGAGCCGGGAAGCCATGACCGCCGGATCTACCCGGCGATGCCCGCCATCCCCCACCCGGCAGAGACCGTCAAAGACGCCGCTGCGATGACCAATCATCTGATCGCAGCCCTGCAAACCTGGTCATGGGAGCGCCCCGACCTCGATCCGTTCATCGCCCTGGGCCTGATCGGTGTCCAGGCCATGGGCGGCGCCCTCTCCTGGCGCCCAGCCTACTGGATCACGGGCGCCGCCGGGGCGGGCAAGAGCGCCCTGCAAAAGCTGATCCTGCACCTTCATGGCGGCGAAAAGGGCTTGATCCAGTCAACCGACGCCACGGCCCGGGGCATCGCCAGCCTGCTGGGGCAGTCCACGCTGCCCGTCGCCCTGGACGAGCTGGAACCAGGTGATGCCGGATCGACCAAAGAGCGCGACATCATTCAGACCGCCCGTGTGGCGGCCTCTGGCGGCCGATGGGCGCGCGGGTCCAGCGATCAGAAGGGATCGACCGGCCAGCTGCGCAGCACCTTCCTGTTCAGCTCGATCCTGATCCCCGGCGTGCTGAAGTCCCAGGACCTGCAGCGCATCATTGTCCTCAACCTGACCCCGCTGCCCGAGGGTGCGGTGCCGCCGGATATGAGGGCCGAGACGTGGCGCAAGCGCGGAGCTGCGATCAAGCGACTGATCCTTGACCGATGGCCGACCTGGGCGGCGCGCCTCGATCTGTGGCGCGAAAGCCTGGCTGCCCATGGTGTTGCAGGCCGAGATGCCGATAACTGGGGCACGACGCTGGCCATGGCCCAGATGATCCAGGCCGAAGAGATGCCCCAGCCCGATGCGATGGACGGCTGGTGCGGGAAGATCGCCAAGGCGATCAGAGGCAGTCGATCGGAAAGTGGCAGCGACGCCGACGAGGTGTTGATGCACCTGATGACCCAAAGGATCGACGTCTTCCGCAAAGGCCAGATGTATACCGTCGCGCAATGGCTCATGGTGGCGGCTGCCGCCCCCGATGCCCCCGCTGGCCTGTTGGACGGCTATGCAATCGAGACCGAGGCGGGCCGAGAGCAGCGTGCCAAGGCCGCGAATGCCCTGCTGGCACCCTATATGCTGCGGATCGTGCGCGAGGCTGGCCAGGAGCCGCGCCTCTTTGTGGGCAACGCCAAGGCGCAGCCGATCCTTGACCTGTTCCGAGATACGCAATGGGCAGGCGGTGCCTGGTCCCAAAGCCTCGAGCGCGTCAAGGGTGCCCAGCGATCATCTGTCGCCCGCACGCTGGCTGGTGTTGCGTCCCGAGGCATCGAGATCCCGTTGTCGGCCATGCCTAGCATCGCCGCCTTCCCGGTGACCAGGTCGAGCGGGACGGTGCATCCGATGGCGGCTGACTTCCAGGCGGAGGACTTCGCATGACCGCGCGCGCCACGTTTGCCTTCCAGGGCCTGTCGGGTCGTGCTATGCTCATCCCTGACCCACCAGGCGCCTTTATTGACACGCGCCAAGGGTCAGGGCCACGACGCCACGACAGGGCCACGACAGCACCCACGACGGCAAATCTGCAAGGCGGGGCAAGGGGTTACACCCTTCCACGACGCCACGACAGCATTTTGCCGCCCCCTCACGTGTGCGCATGTGCGCGCGCACATGCATGTGGATATGTCTTGTTGTGGTGTCGTAGTGTCGTAGTGATAGCTAAGGCATTGGCCAATAAGGAAAAAAGCCACGACAAAGCCCACGACAGGGCCACGACGGCTGTCGTGGGCTTTGTCAACCCCTTGAAATCGTTCGAAAAGGGGGGGATTTGACCATGGCGAAGGGGTCGAACTTCGACGAGCTGGCGCGGGATGCGGTCGCGCGGATCGAAAAGGCCCGCGAGGCGGGCGAGCAGCTGACCTTCCTGCCCGACGAGCCGGCGCCGGGCGAGACCGAGCGCGCCAAGCGCGGCAAGGGCCGTGCCAACTCCCAGCTGCGCGACTGGCTGGCCGCCCGGGGCCTGCGGATGCCCGAGGATGTCCTGGTCGAGATGGCGGGCATGGCCTCGACCGAGGATGCCTTCCTGACGGCCATGGCGCGGACCGAGCAGCTGCTGGCCTGGGCCGAGGCCGGGGCCACCGGCTACAAGGGCAGCCCGGCGGCGCCCTCGATGGCCCAGCGGCTGGCCGCCTTCCAGTTCGTCTTCACGGCCCAGCTGCGGGCGGCCGAGGCCATGCTGCCCTATGTGGCGGCCAAGGTGACGCCGGATGTGGCGGTGACCATGCCGGTGCAGGTCGTGCAGATGCCCGCGCCCCCGGCGGCGGCGGGCTCGACCAGGGCGGATCTGGCGCGCGATGTGACGCCGCAGCCGGTGCGGATCGGCCCGCCGCCGCTGCCCGGCCAAATCCAGCAAAATCAAAAGGTTAGCGCGGCAGGTTCCGAGCGTTCGGACGCTGATATTCGGACGGATGGGGTAAAGCGTTGAAAGATAAGGGCAAAACCGCAATGCGGAAACAGATGGGAAATCTTCTGTCGGATCGGATCGGCGGCCTCGACCTGGCCTCGATCGAGATCCCGGCACCCCCCTCCCCCCTCCCTTCCAGGCTGACCACCCCCCCCTTCCGCGCCGCCCTCGGGCGCCCGGCGGCGACCCCCCGGGGGGGGGCCATCGCGCGTCAGGTCCTGCCCCTGGCTGTGACCCCATACACCGATTTTCGGGCCGACGAGGTTCTGGCATGAGCGCGAACCTTGACGCGGGCAATCGGGGTCAGGGGGGGGAGGGCCGCGCCTTGGGCGAGGGGCCCGCGGGGCCCGGGGCTTTGGCGCAGCTGGGTGCGGCCGAAGCGGTGTTGAGCCTGGCCGCGGGTGCGGACGTTGTCAACCTGCCATCTGCGCAGGAGTTCACTTTCCCTGGGCCCATCGCCGAGGCCCTGTATTGGTCGGACGCCGACGTGCTGGGCATCCAGGGGCCGGTGGGGTCGGGCAAGACGACCACGGTTCTGAAGTCGCGCCTGCGCCGCGCCGTGATGATGCCCCGGTCGGTCAAGGACGGCTGGCGGCGCTACAAGCTGCTGACCGTGCGTGAGACCTATCGGCAGCTCTGGTCGACCACGATCCCATCCTATCTGGAGAGCTTTCCCAAGACGATGGGCACCTGGTCGGGCGGGCGGGGCGACCCCGTCACCCATGTGATCGAGTTCGAGGACCAGGACGGCCCGATCGAGATGCGGACCGAGTTCATGGCCTTTGGCGATGACATCATCGCCTCGATGCGCGGCATTCAGACGACCGACCTGTGGCTGAACGAAGCCGACACCAACCCGGTCGAGATCCTGAACGCCGGGATCGGGCGGATCGACCGCTGGCCCGGCAAGTCGCATTTCGAGGGCTATGCCCCCGAGTTCCAGACCTATGGCCAGATCATCTGCGACTTCAACGCGCCCGATGAGGACAACTGGACCTTCCGCGTCTATCACGACGAAGACGAGCGCCGCCGCATGGCCGAGGCCCTGACCGCCAGCCTGCCGCCGGGGTCCAAGCCCATCCGCATCGAGTTCTATAACCAGCCCGGCTATGGCCAGCCCGGCTGCGAGAACATGCAGAACCTGTCGGCCACCTATTACCCCCGCCAGGTCGCCACCCTGAAGCTGTCGGGCCGCGGCGACATGCTGGACCGGCTGATCTACAACAAGGTCGTCTATCTGAAGGCCGGCGATCCCGTCTTCAGCCGCGAGTTCAACCGGCGCATCCACGTCGCGCCCGAGACGATCCAGGCCGAGCGGGATTTGCCGCTGCTGGTCGGCCTGGACCAGGGCTTCAAGGGTGCGGCCGTGGTGGGCCAATACCTGGAACCCGGGCTGTGGCGCATCCTGGCCGAGCTGCACTTTCCGAAAGAGCGCCTGATGGCGGCCGAGTTCGGGCGGCGCCTGGCCGAGCTGATCGAAAAGCGCTGGCCCGGCCACACGGTCGAAGCTGCCTATGGCGACATGGCGGGCGAACATGGCGCCAGCCAGGCCGCCGACGAAAACGCGACCTGGAACAAGCTGGTGAGCAAGGCGGCGGGCTTCCGCGTCCGGCCGCAGCGGATCGGCACCAACCGCATTCAGCCGCGCCTCGAGGCGATCCGCGCGCCCCTGGAGTTCATGCACGGCGGCCAGCCCGGTCTGCTGATCGACCCGTCCTGCCGGTTCCTGATCCGCGGGTTCGAAGCCCGCTATGTCTGGGCCGAAGAGGTCGATGCATCGGGCGACAAGCGCAAGGTGCCGGACAAGAGCCTGACCGAGGCCAACGTCATGGACGCGCTGCAATACCTGACCCTGTCGCGGCACATGGCCAATGGCCTGTCCGCCAACTCTTTCCCGCGCGGGTCGCGCGGGGATGCCCCCGGGGATGATCGCCCCGGGGCTGCGCCTGCCGGCGGGCTGAACACCGGCTACGACCCTTTGAACCCCTATGGAGGTTGAGCCCATGGCCACCAAGATGAAGACCGACGCCGCGCCTGTCGCGGCCCCGTCGGAAGAGACCGAAGCCGATGCGGCTGCGTCGGTGGAAGTCGGCGCAGGGCCGGAGGCGGGCGCTGAAGCGGCGGCGCCCGTGGCGACGGAAGAAGTGACCCCGCAGCTGATCGAGGATGCGATCGACGCCGAGGCCGATGGCGCTGTGTCGGCCGAGCCCGGGCCGGGGCATGAAACGGACGAGCTGGAGGTGCCCTCGACCGAGGCCGGGGCGGCCACGAACGCCGACACCATGCAGGGCGGCGATCCCGATCTGGCCCAGGCGACGGCCACCGATGTGGCGCAGCCCATCCACCAGCCGAGCGCCATCCGCATTGCCATCCAGGCGATCGAGAGCCGCAACAACGACTGGCAGTCCGAGCAGCTGCTGGACGAGCTGGTCGGGATGGGGGCCGAGATCCCGTTTTCGATCGAGCGGGGGACGGAGGCCACGATGGCGTTGTTCGGCATCGAGGTCACGTCGCACCTGGGGCGTGAGTTCCTGCTGAACTACTGGGCCGCCCAGGCCCGGCAGGCGCTGCTGGGGAGGGCCGCGTGATGGACAATTCCCAAGGCCTGGGCGCTGCCATGGAGGCCTCGAGCCAACGCGAGCGCGCGGAAAAGCTGGAGGGCCGGCTGCACAAGTTGGAAGGCCAGCCGCATCACATCCTGCAGTTCTTCGCCTACGCGCATCTGCCGCCCCACTTGCAGGCAGTGTCCCAGCCCTTCGCCGAGCTTGCGAACAAGCTGGTCCTGGATCTGCCCCGCAACCCCGAGCTGACCGTTGCCCTGCGCAAACTGCTGGAAGCCAAGGACGCCGCCGTGCGGGCCCTAGTCGCGAAGGAGGTGCGCTGATGCCGCAATTTCGCAAGAGGCCGGTGGTCATCGACGCTAACCTCTACAACGGTCGCAATTTCATCCAGCTGGTGGAATGGGCCTTCGGCGGCTTGGACAAAGCCCCTGACGGCAAGTGCTTCTGGCAGCACGCCGATGGTTCTCTGGTCATCCCGACCCTCGAGGGCGATCACAAGGCCACAGCGGGCGACTGGATTATCAAAGGCGTGAAGGGCGAGTTCTACCCCTGCAAGCCTGACATCTTCGCCGCGACCTACGAGGCTGCCTGACCATGGCGGCGGTGACCCTTCATCCGTTCCACCATGTCGCGGCGACCGAGGTCTTTCGCGGCCTCGATCCCTGGGACGAGGCCGAAGCCGAGGTTGCGCTGGGAGTGGCCTTGCCGCCCGAGCGCATGGCCGAGGCCTGGGGACAGCTGGCCGACCTGTCCTTTTACCAGGCCATTGCCGCCTGGCGGGGGCAGCCCTTCGCCGTCTTCAGCCTGTCGTCGGCCGGGATGGCGGGCAATGCCAGCGCGGCGCTGATGGCCCGGGATCACCGCCGCTTTCGCCGCCCCCTGGCCGAGCTGGCCCTGCGCATCCGGGCCGAAATGCCCGGGTTCGCGGCAAGTCTGAACATCAACCGGATCGAGGCCCGCAGCTGGGCCCCGCATCCTTCGGCCCCGCGCATCCTGAAGGCGCTGGGGTTCGTGCCCGAATGCGACGTGCCCGGCCTTGGTGCCGATGGTCTTAGCACCTTCCGGCAATGGGCCTGGCTGGCGCCGCATTGCCGCCCCGCCAACGCGATCTTCACCCCCTTGAAAAGGATCTGACCCATGTGTCTTCGTGCCCCGAAAGTGACCATGTCGCCCCTGGCTGCCACGCCGGTGGCCGCCTATGACAACGCCCAGGCGCAGGCCCAGGCCGATATGGAGGGCCGTCTGCGCCGGATGCGCGCCGGCGCCGCCGCCGACATCCTGACCAGCCCTCTGGGCATCCCCTCGGGCAGGGCCGCACGCCCGTCGACCCCGATCCTGGGCGGGGTGGCGCAATGAACGCCCTGACCAGCACCAGCGCCTTCACCGAGGCCGAGCGCCGCTGGGGCGAGCTGAAGTCGGCCCGGACCGCCCACGAGGCCGACTGGACCGACATCGCCCGGCTGATGCGCCCGCAGCGCCGGGGCTTCACCGGCGACCGCACGCCCGATGCAGCCATGGAGAAGCCCTTGTCCAGCCTGCCCATCATGGCCCAGGAAAACTTCTCGGCCGGGCTTTACGGCACCCTGACGAACCCGGCCAACAAGTGGTTCAGCTTCGAAACCGGCGACACGGCGCGCGACAGCTGGCACGAGAACCGCACCTGGCTGGATCTGGTCACCAACATCGTGCTGCGGTCGTTTCAGCCGACCGTCTCGCCCTTCTACAACTCGACCCACCAGCTGTTCGGTGATCTGGCCACCTTCGGAAACGGCGCGCATTACGACGAGCTGGTGGCGGCCGAGAAGAAGATCCTGGACGTGACGATCAGCCTGTCGGAGATCGTGGTGGACATCGACGGCTTTGGTCGCGTGTCCGAGGCGGTGCGGAAGTTCCGCATGAAGGCCCGGGCGGCGGTGTCGATGTTCGGCCCCGGTCTGTTGCCGCCCAAGGTGGTCGAGATGGCCGAGAAGGGCGACCAGACGCTGATCACCTTCTTTCACCACGTCCTGCGCAACGTGGCCTTCCGCAAGGGCCGCCTGGGGCCCGCCGGCAAGGAATGGTCCAGCACCTATTCCTGCGAGATCGCCCGCGCCCTGGTGCGGCAGTCGGGCTATGCCGAGATGCCCTTCTTTGTCGCGCGCTGGTCGGTCGATACTGGCGATACCTGGGGCACCGGCCCGGGCTTTGTCGCCCTGGCCAACAGCCGCGTCCTGACCCAGATGACGGCCGCCACCCTGCGCCGCGCCCAGAAGGAGGCCGACCCGACCTTGCTGGCCCCGGACAAGGGCGACTGGCCCCTGAACGGCCGGGCCCGCCCGGGGTCCGTGATCTATGGAGGCACGAACATGCAGGGCAATCAGATGATCCGGCCTTTGGAGATCGGTGGCCAGTTCAGCCTGACCCTGGAAGAGCGCACCCAGGT
>Ga0116191_1000592_pt1 | contig 31603 bp, 21 predicted proteins | sample AD_UKC111_MetaG_FD_89897 | JGI IMG/M metagenome (GOLD analysis project Ga0116191, IMG submission 89897) | Active sludge microbial communities of municipal wastewater-treating anaerobic digesters from Hong Kong - AD_UKC111_MetaG | ecosystem: Engineered > Bioreactor > Anaerobic > Digestate... | reverse complement strand
GAAACCGGGGCCGTCTGGAATACGACTTCGTAGTCGCGCCCGGCGCGGATCCGAATGCGGTCCAGCTTGGATTCCGGGGCGACGTTTCGGTAAAGCTGGATCCCGATGGCGGGCTGGCGATTGCTTCCGGCGCGAATGAACTGCGTTTCCAGAAGCCGTACGCCTATCAGGAAGTGCACGGCCGGCGGCGGTCCATCGAGGTACGTTACGTCCTGCTGGGAGATCAACGCGCCGGTTTCTCGCTGGCGGAATACGACAGAAGCCTGCCGCTGGTGATCGATCCGGTGCTGGTCTACCTGGGGACTGTGGCGACTGGTACCGGCCGCGGCATCGCGATTGATGGCGCCGGCAACGCGTATATCACCGGGTATACGGCTTCACTCAATTTTCCCATTGTCGGCGGGCTTACCGGCACGAATCCAGTGAGCGTGAACCTCGCAGAGGTGTTTGTGACCAAGGTGAATGCCGACGGCACCGCCATGGTCTACTCCACCTTGTTTGGGGGGAACGGCGCGGACCAGGGAATCGGCATCGCGGTGGACAGCGCCGGTGCCGCCTATGTCACCGGCAGCACGACCTCGCAGAACTTCCCGCTCGTGAATGCCGCCCAGGCAACTTACGGCGGCAACACGGATGCATTTGTAGCCAAGCTGAATGCGCAGGGTACGGCGCTGGTCTATTCGACCTACCTCGGCGGAAGCAATTCTGATTCCGCCGCCGGTATCGCCGTGGATAAGACCAACGGCGGGACCTTCGTGACCGGCGTGACGAATTCCACGAACTTTCCCACAAAGACGCCCTACCAGGCGGCTCTCAAGGGGTCGCGGGACGTGTTCATAACCAGGCTCGATCCGGCCGGCACCCTGGCGTTTTCAACGTACCTTGGAGGAGCCGCGGACGACTACGGACAGTCGGTCGCCATCGATGTGAACACCAACGTGTACGTCACTGGTTACACCAGTTCCACGGATTTCCCCGTTACTGCAGGAGTAATACAGTCGAGCCGCAAGGGATCCCCCAACGCCTTCGTTACAAAGTTGAGCAGCAGCGGTTCGACGTTGACATACTCCACCTACCTCGGTGGCTCTTGCGGGGATTGGGGATACGGAATCGCGGTACACTCTTCCGGTTCGGCCTTCGTGACTGGTGAGACGTGTTCCTGGGACTACCCGATCACAGGAGGAGCGGTTCAAACCGAGAAGAACATGGGCAATTCAGCCTTCGTCACCAAACTGAAGGCGGACGGCACCGGCATGCTCTACTCGACGTTCCTGACCGGAAACAGGCAGGTCCGCGGCACGGCCATCGCCGTGGACGAGTCCGGATACGCTTACGTAACCGGGTTCAATTATGGCGAGGATTTTCCGATGTTCAACGCGCTCCAGGGGCCCTGGTACTGGTACGTGCCTCTGCTGGCTTATTCGAGCAACGGAGGCGCCGACTGGGACAGCCTCCAGCGCGGCATGTCGGGCAGTTCTGTCCCGGCGATCAGCATCGATCCTCGAAACACAGCGACGATCGTTGCCGCGGAAAGCGGGATCAACCGGTCCACCGACGGCGGCCAGAATTGGACGCACACCAGCCTATGGAATAACGCCACCGCAATCGCGCGTTCCGCTTCCAACCCGGACATCCTTTACGCCGCGACGGGCGGAGGGATGTACAGGAGCACCGACAACGGAGTGAACTGGCAACGGCTGGGCGCCAATCCGGCCGGTTCAGTCTATGCGCTGGCGGTTCACCCGACCGACTCGTCGAGCCTCACCGCCGCCACCAACAGCGGTATCTTTCAGAGTCCTGACGGCGTCAACTGGACAGCGAAGAACACGGGCCTGCTCAATTTGGTGATCAACGACTGGGATCGTAGCCCCTCCGATCCGAGTGTTCAGTACGCAGCTACGGCAGGCGGTGTTTTTAAGACGACCAACAACGCCGCCACATGGAATCCTGCCGGTGCCGGGCTGCCGTTGAACGCCAGGACCTTAAAGGTGGCGGTGAGTCCGGCCGACCCCAACACTGTTTACGTGCTGCTGGGCGCAGGCACGCTTTACAAGAGCACCGATGCAGGAGCTAACTGGAACTTGATCGGCAAAGGTATCCGGGGCTCGATATCGCAATTCGCGGTGGCGCCCTCGAATCCGTTGATCCTGTATGCCGCCACTTCCAGAGCGGTGTACCGCAGCCGGGACGGTGGCATTACCTGGACCCAGGTCAACAATCTGGGTATGATTTTCGGGCTGACTATGGTGAAAGTCGATCCCAAGAACCCGGACCTTGTTTACGCTGGTTTGAGCGTGATGAGCGACGTTTTCGTGTCGAAGATCAACCCAACGGGGACGGCGTTCTCCTATTCGACTCTTCTGGGCGGGCAGTCCGGCGATTCGGGCTGGGGGATCGCCGCCGACGGCAACGGAAACGCATACGTGTCGGGCACCGGGAACTCTCCGTTCCCGACCACGGCGGGCTCGTTCTCACGGATCATCGGGGGAGCTTTTGTCGCGAAGATCGCCGGCACCAAGCCACCGTGCACCTACGTCGTCCGGCCTGGCGATGTTGCCAACGAAACCAGTATGTTTTACAGCAGCGGAGGCGAAGGACGGTTCTTTGTCATCGCTCCCAGCGACTGCACCTGGCAGGTGAATCCCGATGTCCCATGGATCACCTTGCCCGGCGACGTGAAAGGCGGCTCAGGCATCGGCCCGGTATATATCGACGTTGACGAGAACACCGGGGCGGCGCGCCAGGGTACAGTGACCATCGCCGGGCAGGCGCGCGTGGTCCGGCAGGCGGCCGGCGCATGCACCTATACACGGTCGGCGGAAGCCCTGGCAGTCCCCGCCGCCGGAGGAACCTACACGGTCGCGATCACGACCACTCCGGACTGCGACTGGTTGGCCACCGCAAACCAGGGTTGGTATGCGGTGACCCCGGCTACCGGGTCGGGAAGTGGCACGGTAACGATCACGGTCCAGGCGAACACAGGCGCCTCCTCGCGCACGGCGGCCGTGGTCATCGGCGGCAGTGGCGTCCTGATCTCGCAGGCGGGCGCGACTGCCACCTTTACTTTCAATCCCGCCAACGTGAACGTTCCGGCGGCTGCCTCCACGGGCAGCTTCGCCGTGACAACCAACCTGACTTCGGCCACCTGGAGCGCCTTCTCGACGCAAACCTGGCTGGCGGTGACGTCCGGACCGGGCTTCACCGGGAGCGTGGACGTCACCTACGCCGTGGAAGCCAACACCGGCACTGCGGCTCGCACCGCGCAGATTCTGGTCGGAAATGTGGCGTTCACCGTAACTCAAGCGGGCCTGCCGGCGACGACGCCGATGATTACCTCGATCAACGCGGCTGGGAGCGGACCGGATATCGCGCTGAACACCTGGATCGAGATCAAAGGCGCGAACCTAGCGCCCACCGATCTTGGCCCTTACGGCTTCACCTGGAGTACGGCTCCTGAATTCGGGTCCGGCAAGATGCCCACGCAACTCCGCAACGTCAGCGTCACCGTGAATGGCAAGCCTAGCTACGTGTACTTCATCAGTCCCGCCCAAGTGAACGTCCTGACGGGATTGGATAGCACCACTGGACAGATCCAGGTCGTGGTTACCAACGGCGCAAATTCCAGCCAGGCGTTCACGGTGAATGTGCGAGCCAGAGCGCCCGGTTTCTTCCTGTTCGGGGCCACCAAGTATATCGCCTCGACGCACGCCGACGGCAGCCTGTTGGGGCCGGCTTCGATGTCCGTCCCGGGCTACCAGTTCACACCGGCCAAACCCAACGAAACCGTGGTTCTTTACGCCAACGGCTTCGGTCTGCCCTCGACGCCGCTGGTGGAAGGCTCATCCACCCAATTCAGCCCGCTGCCCTCGTTGCCGGTGTTTTTGATCGGAGGGGTCCAGGCGACGGTGGCCTACGCGGGCGTGGTGGCTCCGGGCCTCTACCAGTTCAACGTGGTGGTCCCGGCGAACGCCCCGGATGGCGACAACTCCGTGACGGCCACTTACGCCGGATTCACCACCACTCCGGGTGCGTTGATCACGGTACAGAAGTAAAGCGCGTTCTGCGAAGTCCGGTCCGGCATGGACCGCCCTCGGCGGCCGGAGGTTGTAATCTGCGGCGCTTCAGTAACGGAATTCCCTGGCGATGTCGACGAAGGTCTGGATGTTCTCAGGCTCGCCTTCGAAGAAGTGGTCCGACGCCCCCATGATGTAGCCGCCGTATTGGGCGGCGTCCTGCCAGATGCGTTCTATCTGGGCGCGGATGTTCGCCGGCGTGCCGCGCTCGAAGCCGTCTTTTTGGTTGAAGCCGCCGATGAGGCAGAGCTTACCTCCCATGATGGAGTGGATCTTTTTCAAATCGACGTCGCCGCCCATGCCGGGCGGCGTGAGCGTTTCCGAAGCGTCGGCGCGGGTTTCCGGGATCAGGTGAGCCTGCGCCGTCATCTTGCCGCAGGTGTGATAGACGACCTTGATGCCGATGGCGTGCAGCGCATCGGAAATCCGTTGGGCATAAGGGACGCAGAAGTCCTTAAATAGTTTTGGCGAGATGACCGACATGGAACCGTCGCCGCCGCCGTCCTCCAGCATGTCGATGCGGCAGCCGCGCAAGCTGTCGATGAAGCGCAGCTTGTAATCGAGGATGATGTCGAGAAACTCCCGGGTCCACGCCGGATCGTCGGCCGCCTCCATGATCATGCGCTGGCTGCCCATGTAATTGCACGCATCCTGCCAGACGCCGCCCTGGTGGTTGAAAATACCCGCGCGGAGGATGCCCATGTCTCCCATGCGCTCGAAGGCTTCGTTGATGCGCTGCTTGTCGGGCCGCGGCAGGGGCATGTACTTACGGATGAGCTGGATCTGTTCCTTTTCTTTGATGGGGTACTCGGTCACCCAGGCCATTTTGTCGGTCTTCTCCATGGTCTTGGTGAGAGTGCCTTCGGGCGTCTCGATGGTGAACTTGTAAATGGTAGATACTTCGTCCTGCTTGGCGATTGTGTAGTTCACCCGCCAGTTCGGACCGGGCACCAGGTCGCCGGTGAAGTACATGGCACTGACGACCGGTTCATCGAGCCACGCGAAATAGAAGATCTGCGCGTCCATCCCGAAGCGCGAGTAGATCTCGAACTGGTCCGCGCCATTCATGTACTTATTGGCCCAGTAATCCATCCAACCGTGTATGGTGGCGGGCAGACGGTCGGGCTTGCCGCCGGCCAGGGCCGTGAGGAGTCTGTCTCGAGGCGTCATGTTCTCATCCCGCCCAACAGTTTACGCTAGATAAGTACCGTTCGACATGCCAGGACACTCCATCGGACGATTCTTCTGGCCGGCCGCCGCCGGACTGCTCCTCATACAGAGCTTTCTTCTCGTATCCAGCGCGCTCCAGGAGACTCAGACTTGGGACGAGAGCTACCACATGCTGGCGGGCTACAGTTATTGGAAGCTCGGCAGACTCGACATCAACCGCGAACATCCGCCGCTCGGCAAGTACCTCAACGCGCTGCCGCTGCTGGTCCTCGCGCCCGGTTTGCCGATAGATCGCGAGGCGTGGAAGCGGGGCGATTACGTGGAGGCCGGTGCCGATTTCCTCTATCACAATCGGGTAGACGCCGATACCATGCTGTTCGCCGCCCGATCCGTAACCATGCTGCTTACGCTTGCGCTCGGCCTCTCCATAGCATGGTGGGGCAGACGGCGCTATGGAGGCGCTGCCGCGCTCGCCGCGCTGGCCCTGTTCGTCTTCGATCCCAACATCCTGGCGCACGGGCGCTATGTAACCACGGATACTATCGCGGCCTTGTTCATCTTCCTGGGCGTCGTTACCTGGGAGAAGTGGCTCGACTCGAACCGGTGGCGCGACCTGGCCGTGGCGGGAATCGTATTCGGTCTCGCCATCGTCAGCAAATTCTCGGCGTTCATCCTGGTGCCGGTTTATATCGCGCTGTACGCCGTGCGGCGGAGGGAGAACAAAGAGGAATTCTCGCTGGCGAGGTGCGTAAAAGCTTGCGGCTTCATGGTGGTACTCCCGGCCGTGGTCGTGATTGTCGCTTACGCGCCGGAAGCGAGACTCCTGCTGCCGGCGACGCGCGCCATGCGGCAGGCCGACCCGGGCATACAGACTTTGCGCGACACGATAGATGCGCGGAGCGAATATGGCGAGCTGATGCGATGGGTAGGCGGGCGCCTGGGGCTGCAAGCGCATTCGTTCCTGGTCGGCCTAGGCGCGGTGGCTGCACATAACACCGTTGGGCATCAATCTTATTTGCTGGGGAAGGTCGCCGAGCACGGGCGGTGGTATTACTTCCCGGTGCTATTCGCGGTGAAGACGCCGGCGGCGACGCTCGTGGGGGCGTTGATAGCTGTGATTGTCGCGTGGCGGCGGCCACGGTTCGAACTGGTCGTTCCAGCCGGCTTCTACTTCGCCGCCAGCATGGTTTCCGGACTCAACATCGGCCTGCGGCATCTGCTGCCCATTTACCCGTTCCTGTTTCTTTTGATTGGCGCGACGCTTGCGGCGTGGAGGTCGCGAATCGGGCGGTTGACGTTGTGGCTGTTGCCGGCGGCTCTCGCGGCCGAATCGCTGGCGGTGTACCCTCACTACCTCGCCTTTTTCAACGCGCCGGCCGGCGGCCCCGGCGCGGGGCCACGCTACGCGGCCGATTCGAACATCGACTGGGGGCAGGACATCAAGAAACTGAAACGGTGGATGGATGCGCAGGGCGTTCCGCAAATCTGCCTCTGCTATTTCGGACGCGCCAATCCGGAGTACTATGGCGTCAGGAACGTGGAACCGCCGCAGGCAAATGAGCGGGAGAACTGGAAGTACATGGACTGCTACACGGCCGTCAGCGTGACGCCGCTCGTGGGTGTTTATACTCCGCGGGAACGCTTCGATATCCTGCGGCGAATGCAACCGGTAGCGAAAATCGGATACTCAATCTACGTCTATGACCTGCGGAAGAAGCGGCCTTAACGGGTCGCCAAACGGGTGATGTATTGCAGGCGGTCGAGATCCGCGTCCGCCGTGACCATGTCGCTTACCCCCCAGATGAGGCGACTGGAGGGGTTACTTGATCTGAAGAGCGCGTCGATGGACGCTCGGAATTCTTCCTCTGGCACACTTTCGGGACACAGCATGATGGAGGCTATGCCGCCCCAGACGGCGATGCGGCCCGCGAAGGCTGCTTGCACTTCCTCCAGCGTGCAACTGGTCATCGGGTGCGGGCAGAGCGATTCCGCCACGTCGAAGCCGGCCTCGACGTAAAGGGGCAGCAGACGGCGGTTTTCGCCGTCGGTGTGTGTCAGCAGGTACTTTCCGCGCTTGTGCAGTTCCGTGGCGTAGTCGCGTAACGACGGCAGAATGTGCTTGCGGAAGAATGCCGGATGCGTGATGGCGTCGTCGTAATTGCCGCCGAGCAGCACGCATTCGGCGGGCGAATCGGCGGCGATTTCCTTCAAGCGCGCATAGAACGGTTCCATTTGTCCAGCCAGGCGCTCAATGGATTCCGGCGCGTCCTTGAGGGCATAGAAGAACTCTTCGATAGGCATCAGCGCACCCATGATGTGCTGCACGGGACTCGCGAAGTCGCTCGAGTGCGCGGCGAGAAGCCCGTCGTCCCCGAGTTCGTCGCGTTTTCGCAGGTAGCCCTCGAAACGAGGCTCAATGCGAAGGTGCGAGAAGATGTAGCCGGCCACATCCAGATCGCGCGGTTGCTTGACCGCACGCTCGCTTATCCAAGGAACGGAAGCTCCGGCTTCCAGCGTCTCACCGGTCCAGATCGCGGCTGTCCGCACCGAGCCGAGGGGCGTGTGGTAATCGACTATGGTTTCCCTGCCGCGCCGGGTGACTCTCCGGTCCACATTCTCGAACCGGACCTTATAGACGAGACTGGGTTGGCTGAGGAGGCCGAGCGGGTAATCCACCATGTCGTCATCGCCGGCGAGTTCCGTGAAGTCCGGCACGACGCCGTAACAGCCCACGCCTAGTTTGCGCGCCAACTCCACAAGGCTGAGATCGCGCAGCCCCGGGGGCAGGGTTCCGTTGCGGGATTTCGCACGATACCAGAACTCAAGTCGCGGAACCCAGGGCAGCCGGTCCGGGGCGCGGCCTTGAATCACGGCGAGAATGCGCTCGCGTTCGGTCATGGCTCCTATATGCTAGCGCGGGCCGAAATACTTTGTAGGTACGCCGCGCAAATGCGTGTAACATAGGGTGATGAAGCTAGCCACTCTTCTGGCAATCATGCTGGTCTTGACGTGGTTAGTCGCACCGGCTTCGGCACAAACTTCTCACGGCTACTTCTTCGTAGCACCGGGGGCCGCGTCCTGTAGCGGTTGCGGCAATAACATGACGCTGCATTTCGGTGGCGGAGGAGAAGGCATCTTCGGCAAGGGGATCGGAATCGGGGCGGAACTCGGTTATCTGACTCCTCGCGAAAGCATGAGCGACGGTCTGGGTGTCTTTTCGCCGAACGGGTATTTCCACTTTGGGGGAAAGAACAGAAGTCGAAAAGCGGATCCGTTTGTCACCGCCGGCTACACGCTATTGTTCCGCAGCGGCCACGCCAACCTATGGAACTTCGGCGGCGGGCTGAATTACTGGTTTGGCGACCGGGTTGGGCTCAAGGTTGAACTGCGCGACCACGTCTGGTCGGTGAACAGCACCGAACACTATTGGGGCGTGCGCATCGGCATAACCTTCCGCTAGGGACCAAGCAGCGAATCGACATAGCCGATGACGTGCGGCGTGGGACTGGTGAACAGGCCCAGCATCTTGCCGAAAGCGCGTTGACCCTGCGGCTCGCCCATCTGCAGCAGGCTCTCAAGAGACCGCTCGGTCGCCTCAATCAGAACCGTGCGGAACTTCGGCTCGCCGGTTTCGCGATGCGCCAGCGCTACGCCCGCCAGGATGTGAAAATTCAGCGGGTCCAGGCCTCGCGCGGGCAGCGCCCGTGGGCAGGAAGCGTAACGGAAGCCGTGCAACTCGGGCACCCAGGTGTCATTTATCAGGTGACGGGCCCCACGGACTATGGATGCGGCGACTCGCGCGTCGCCGGTCACTTCGTGGTAGCGAGTCATGCCGGTTAGCAAAACGCCCACCATGTAGCTAAGTTCGCCGTAATGCGGTGGAGCGTCCGGGTGTTCACAGATTGGCCAGCGGTCCCAGCCGCCGTTGGGCGTCTGGCGCTCCAGCACACGCTCGATGATGATCTTCGCAGCGTTCAGATAGAAAGGGTCCAGCGTGGCTTTGTAGGCCGCGGTAGTTAAGAGTAAGTGCCAGCCTGCCACGCGCGCGTCGAAGAAGTCGTAGTTACGCGTGTCCAGGGTGTCGTAGCGATCGGCGATCTTTCGCGCCGTTTCCATGGAGTACCGGTCCCCGGTCAGGAAGTAGTAAGCGAGGTGGCCTTCCGCATAAACGTGATCCACAGTGAGAATTCCCGGCGCGATGCCTTGGCCCGGCACCGGGGTAACGGCGTAGTATCCGCCGGTGTGACCGATGGCATGATGATACACGCCGCCCACGCGAGTTGGATCGCGGTGGTACTGGATGGTATCGACATCGCGGTTGTGCCACTCCATCTCCTCGCCGCTGAGAAAGTAGCGGACGTCGCCTGTGCGCGCGAATTGCAGCAGCAGCGCTTTCTGTGTGTCGTATTCGCCGTTGCCCCAGTTGATGACGCGCTCACCGTACCAGTCGCCGAAGTTCAGCATGCCGTAAGCGTGTTCGCTCAAGCGGTCTCGCATATATTGGGCGAAGCCAGCACGGAACACGGTGTCATACTGCGCGAGAATCCCGGTGGAGGAGGGCGCCGCTAGTTCCCCAAACACTTTCGTAGTGCTGTACCAGGCAGGCGGCACAACGGCGCGCAGCACGGAGCGCTGGCTTCGCACTGCTGGCCGTGCCGCGTTGGCGGGAGTAACTTCGAGCCAGATCTCGTGCGTTTTCGCTGCGCCTTGCCGGAACTTGTAACGGCCGTCGAGGAGATAGTAGTAGAGTTTGTATTCGTCGGGGGTTCCCTTGAACGCAGCGTATTCGCCGCGCGCCAGCCGCGGGCAGAGATCCAACTCGATGCCGCCCGGCGAAGCCCGCAATCCCTTCGGATAGTTTTGCCAGAAGTCGCGTACCGCAAGGGTCACTCGGCGCGCGGCGTCGCTCCACTCGGCCACTCCTTCGGAGCGCGTGCCGCGGGCGCCGTTGGAGACGGTGTAACGGTCGTCATGGAGTTGGCGCAACTCGATCGAGTCCGGCTTCTCGGGGCTGCTTTCCGCGTCCTTGCCAAGACCCCAGCGCGTTGCGCGGCCTGCCAGGTTCAACTTCAGCGTAAGAGAGCCGATAGAGGCAAACTCGTCCTCGCCGCGGCTGTAACCGAAGGTGTGCTGGATGCGCAGGAACGGCTGGCCTGCATAGGCATGAATACGAATTGTGTATGTGAAGAGCGTGCGGCCGTCGTTAGCGCGGTGTTCGCCGGAGGCGCGGACAACGGTTCGCTGCGAGCCAGTTTCTTCGAGGTGGACATCATCCGGTGCCGGGAGAGTTGAATATGTCGTGCCGTCGTCCGCCATCAGTTCGAAGGAACAGGGCCGAAATGCGGAGACTAGCTCTTCCGCCTCCTCGAATACGCCGTTGCGATTCGAGTCGAAAGCCAGCGATTCGAACATGCCCGGACGGCGCTTGGAAACCGTGAATTTGAGCGGACCGGTGACGACGGTGACGCCCGCTGCACTCTCGACCGCTCGAAGCGGCGTGGCTGCAGCGCCGCGCACAACCGCGTTGCCGTATTCCACGCTGTATCCAGACTGGGGTTTCGCGGCGGCCTGGAAGTCCGCCAGCACCCATTTCACGGTCCCGTCCTCCCAACGGGCGAGGGTGGAAGTCTGCAGGGGCAACTCCTTGCCAGCAGGGTCCACGAGGCGCACGTTTCGGTCGGAACTCAAGGCACCCATGGGAAACGGTACGCCCGCCGTGGCCGGGAACGGCCCGGCGTAATCCGGCGGCTGCTCCGCGGCATCGAGCGGATTCACGACGCGGAGCGGGAGCGTTTGCTTCGCCACGGAACCGGCGGCGGACGGAGGCGGCGTTGCGGCGAAACTTTTCCATTCGCTCGTCACCTGGCGGCCTTCGCGGTCAAGTCCGATGATGCGGTACTCATAGGTTGCGCCGGCGCGCAGGCCCTCAACTGTCACCCGGTGGTTCTGCACCGCCATGGTTTCCTTGATGCGCCGTACAGCGGCCGAACGCAAAGCCCTGTACTCAACGGTGGCGGCCACCGGCCAACTGGAGATCCAGGTGAGAGTTGCCCCGGCATTCACGGGACGGGCCTGAAGTTCCGTGAAGGAGTATTCAGCGCGCCGGGCGGCGGGCCGTTCGGCCAGCAGGTAGATGTCCTCGGTGCGGTAGATGCCGGTCGCCGTCAGCGCTTTGAGTTCGATGGTCTCGCCGCCGCGAAACGAGTACGGCTCGGCGAGGAAGAACAGCCGCTGCCGGTTGTCGTCGTAGTTGGCAACGGCCGTGCCACGGCCGGCGCCGTTGACGCGGATCTCGAACCGTTCATCCCCGGCGGTGTCGTAAATCACAAAGCCCGGGTAATATGTACCCGGCGCCTTCACCGTCGCGACAATCCGGCCGCCCTCCGCCGTGCGACGCACCGAAGGAGCGCGGTAAGGGGAGCGGTCGTCCTGGAAGCCGTCCAGGCGGCAGGAGTGAATCGGGATGACCACGTTGCGCCGATCCTCCGCGAGTTTGCGGAGCGCCGCAAGTCCCCAAGTGGCTTCGACCCCGGCGGCGGCCGCTGGCAGCGGCAGAGTCGCGAGGAAGAGATTCATGGCAAGCATGGAGCGGTGGTTCATGGTTATCACCTAAGCAGGGCGGTACGAATGTCGTCCACCTGCAGGCCGATCTTCTCAACAGGAATGGGCTTGAAACCCAGTTTCCACGCCGGAGATTCGGGCCTGAGACGGAAGTCCATCTTGCTCTCGTCGACAAACAGCGGGTCTTCGCCGGCCAGATTGTCGTGAATCTCGATTATCTCGGGCTTGGCTCGCCATCCGATGCGGAGCCATTTGCCGTTGGCCGCGTTCTCTCCCTGGACGATGTTGCGCACTACGCGATTCCCTGTGGGTGGGATTCCCACCTGCGATTGATACGCCTTTTCGAGGCTCAGGATGGCCGGATAGCGCGTGCTGTAAGGCGGCGCGAGGTAGTTCATCGCCTCCAGACGCTCCTTCATGGTCTTGTAAACCATGTCGTGCCAGACGGGCTTGGGATCAAGACCGCGGCCGTCGATATCCACTGCCGGCTTCGAGTCGACGAAGATGTTGTTCTCCACCGAGTTGTCGCGCCCGCCGCCGATGAAAGCCGACCGCGTCGTCTTGTAGAAAATGTTGCCGTAGACTTCCACGCCGCTCGCGCAATCGTCCAGGTACACCGCCATGGAACCGATGCTGCCCCTGCCTCCCAGGTGGTGGAAGAAATTGTGGCGGACGGCGTTGCCGCGCTCGGTGTAATCGCGGCCGATGTAGAAGGCGCCGACATCTCCGGTTTCCAGACAAAGGTGATGCAGCTCGTTGAATTCGATCAGATGGTCGTTGCCGTGGATGAGAATGCCATTGTGCGGGCCGTCGTGGATCAGGTTGTTCCGCGCGCGGTTCCCCACGCCGGAGATGAGGATGCCCGGCTGGTATGTGCGCGACCATTCGGCGATGTGGTGTATGTGGTTGTTAACGGCGGCGTGCGAAGCGGGCGTGAGCGTTCTGCGATCCCCACCGTCGAGTTCGATGCCTCCGTCGCCGGTCTGGTAGATGTCGCAGCCGGCAACCAAGTGTTTCCGGCCGCCCACCACAATGACGCCCTGGTTCCCTACGTTGCGGATCGTGCATCCCAGAATACGAACGTGCTCGCCGCCGTGAACTTTGATGCCGCGGCCCCGGCCGTATTCCAATGTGAGGCCGCGCAGCGTCAGGTAACTTGCCTCGCGCACGTTGACCAGTGTCTCGCTGGTTAGGGAGAGGGCGGCTTCGCCGGCGTTCGTCGGCGCAGGGGGCCAAAAATAGAGGCGCCCGGCGTCGCGATCCAGGTAATACTCGCCGGGTAGATCCAGTTCTTCCAGAACATTGAGGAAGTAGAAAGGCTGGCCTTTACGGAATCCGTAAACGGCGTACGGGGTGGCGGTGCGGACCAGGCGTTTTTCGACGTCGATAGAGGCCACTCGTTCGTAACTGTTGGCCCAATCCCAAGCCCAATAGCCATGCACCCAGATGTCTGCTGACGGCCTCCAGTTGCGCGGCCGGTCGCCCGCGTAAACGAATCCGAACTCTTTACGGCCGAGTATGCCGCCGTGCTCGTCCTGCGGGGCGGATGGGTCGCCCGGCGCGGCAATTTCCGTGAAGCCCTCATTAGGCCAGCGCGCCACCGTCATCCGGCGGCCCTGAAAGAACAACTCGGGGTGCGAAGGCACCGTGGGACGGCTGAAGCCGCGCGATTGCATCTCGCCGTAGCTGTCAATGCCGGCGGAGTGGAGATCGCAGACAACGACATGGGATCGGGCTTCCGAGGGAAGCCGCTCGAGGATAGCCTTTTCTGTGACGGGCCTCCACCCGCGCAGGAGACGGCCGCCCAAAAGGCGGACGGGTTCGTTGCCATAGTTCCTGTAAACCACGGGGTGCGCTTCGGTGCCGCTGTCGGCGCGGCTCAACTGAAAGGCCTGCGAAAGATAGTAGTCCCCACCACGAACAAAGACCGTGACACCGCCGGCTCCGGCACGGCGGGCGGCGTCGCGCGCGCGTTCGAGAGTCCGGAACGGGCGGCGGAGGGTGCCGCTCGAAGAATCGTTCCCTGTGGTCGAGACGTAAAGGTTGCGGGGGGCGGCCAGCGCGATGGCAGCCCCGCACAAGGCCAGCCACACCAGGGCAGGCGTCTTCTTTGCCATGCCTAGCAGTCTATCAGGACTAGGGTTGAATCCTCTTCAGTTGCTCCGGTTAGCGAGTCTTACTTCCGAAACGAGCCCGTTTTGGAGGCGGACACTGCCCACGTTCCCGCGGTTGTCCATGTACTGGTAGATCTCGAGAAGTTGGCCGCTGCCCGGAATCGAGAGGCGGGCAACGGGCGCTCCCAGTTTGGCCAGCACATCGCTGCGGCCGGTGCCGGAGCGAATCGAGGCGATCTGCTCCGATGTCGGCGGCGGCGCGGGAGGCACAACCTTTGCTGCCTGGGTTTGGGGCGCGGGCGCGGGTGGACGCTCGACCCACTGCATGCGAGGCTGCAAGCCCGCCGAGCGGGTTCGCGCGCCCCGGCGCGGGGACCTTGCAGCAGGTGCCGGTGTAACGATGGCGGTCTTGCCTGCAGCCGGATCGCCCTTCAGCGCGGCATTCTTCTGTCTTGCCGGCGCCGCCGCCGACTTGGTCTGTGCGTTGACCTTGCCGAAGATCTTCGAAAGACTGTCACTGACCGGCTTGCCGGCCACCCCGGCCACTGAGCCGGTTGCCGCGGCCAGGGAGGTCTCCGCAAGGTTCTGCGCGGACGCGAGCACGCCACCGGCCAGAAGGATTGATAACAGACACGCCAAGCGAGTCATTATTAATGTCCTCTGTCTTCATGCTAGATGCGGCGCACGGCGCGGCCAAGACGGGCGGCACCTTAGTCGGCTGGGAAAAGTGCTCTTAGGGGCCGGCTCGGTGGACCCGCCCGCAGCATGTGGTGGCGTTCGGGGTGATATGATGCTTAGTCTGCCTACCGGCATGGCGCTTCGGTTCGAACCCATCCAACGTTCGTGAACTCGCGAGCGGACTTCTACAAGAAGTTGGCGGACTTAGTCACTCGTAGCGCATTGGAGATCAGTATGAGCATCAGGCTTTCTGACGGACGGGAAATTCCCATTGAAATGCATAAGATCCGCATCGTGCAGAAGGTGCGGTTACCTCCGGTCCGGGACCGGCTGCGGGCGATCGAAGAAGCCGGCTACAACACGTTTCTTCTTCGGACGCGCGACATCTTCATGGACATGTTGACCGACAGCGGCACCAACGCCATGTCGGACAATCAACTGGCCGCCATGATGGTCTCCGACGACGCCTACGCCGGCTCGGAGAGCTTCTACAAGCTCCAGGATGCGGTTAAGGAAATATTCGGTCTTGAATATCTGCTTCCGGCGCACCAGGGCCGTGCCGCCGAACATTTGCTGGCCAAGACCTTCGTGAAGCCGGGCAAAGTGGTGCCGATGAATTATCATTTCACAACCACCAAAGCCCATTTCGAGCTCGCGGGGGGAACCGTCCTGGAACTCTACACACCCGAAGCGCTGAATACGCAGAGCACATGCCCATTCAAGGGCAACATGGATCTGGGCAGGTTGGAAGCGGCCATCCGCGAGCATGGGCCCGAAAACGTCGCTTTCGTGCGGATGGAGGCCACCACGAACCTGATTGGAGGGCAGCCTTTCTCGCTCGCCAACTTGCGTGAGGTGAAGAAGCTGATCGGGCCCATGGGTATCCCTCTGGTCATCGACGCCAGCCTGATCAGCGAGAATGCGTACTTCATCCACGAGCGCGAAGACGGCTATCAGAATAAGTCCATCCGCGACATCATCCGCGAGATGATGGCGGAGGCCGATCTCTGTTACCTGTCCGGGCGGAAGAGCTGCAGCGTGCGCGGCGGGTTCATTGCTACCAATAACAAGACCCTCTTCAACGCCATCCGCCCCTGGTTGCCGGTCTATGAGGGCTTTTTCACCTATGGCGGCATGTCGAGCAAGGAAATCGAGGCCATGGCCGTGGGCGTGCGTGAGATGACGGACCTTGAAGTGGCAGGAAGCTCCGCCGACATGATCAAGTACTTCGCGGAACGCCTGATTGCGAATGAGGTTCCGGTGGTGACGCCTCCTGGCGGCCTGGCTTGCCACTTGGACGCCGGAAGATTCATTCCAAATATCCCGCAGTTGCAGTATCCGGCTGGAGCTCTAGGGGCCGCTCTGTATCTGACAAGCGGCATCCGCGGCATGGAGCGGGGCACGGTTTCGATGGATCGCGACAAGGAAGGCAATGACGTTCCTTCCGACATGGAGCTGCTTCGGTTGGCTGTCCCGCGGCGCGTGTTCACGATGTCTCACATCGAGTACGCAGTCGACCGCGTGAAGTGGCTGCTCGCTCACGCCGACTTGATAGGAGGTTTGAAGTTCTGCGAGGAGCCTCCGGTGCTTCGATTCTTCGCGGGCAAGATGGAACCTCTGGACGATTGGGGCACCAAGCTCGCTGAAGCCTTCGAGAAAGATTTCGGCCCGAACTGCTAACGTTTTCCAAGGGGCGGCTTCCCGGCCGTCCCTTCCCTCACATCAGGAAACCGCGCCAGACGTTGCCCGAGTGGTCACGCAGGATGATTCCGAAACTGTCGGAGATGCCCGAGACGGTCTTACCGTTGGAGTCCCGGAAGCGGTAGTGTACGGTGTTATCGTCCTGGCGCTCCGCCGTGCCGCGCCAAACGTTGCCGTACTCATCACGCAGGCGAATGAAATCACCGTCGCCGAAGCCGCTTACACTGTGGTGTAACGACGTCGCGAATCGATAGTAGCCACCTTGCACGGATGCAGTCCCTCTCCGCTTCCGGTAAATCATCGATTTCGATTATAGGAAACCCGTGCCGCCGAGGCGATCCGGGAAAGGCTTTAGTACTTACTTGTCTGACGCCTTAGCACCGGGCGTGAGCACCGGCTTCAGTACCGCCACGTGCAACGGTTCCATGACGCGTACCAGCGCCTCGAACATGCGCTCATCTCGATACAGGCCAGTGATCGCGCCGCCCGATCCGGCAAAATTCGACGAGGCGCCCACCTCGCGCGCCCGGTGTATCATCTGCAGGTTTCCGTCGCTGAGCCTGTAAAGGCGCGCGCGCAAGTCGAAATTCGCGTTGATCAGGTCATTCAACGTTTCAGCGTCTCCCTTGAGCAACGCTTCGCGGCCTTCGCTGGCGTAACCCGCCCACGTCTGCATGGCCTTTACAACGACCGGATCGCCGGCCTGCCAGCGGCTGCGAACATCGCTGTGAAAGACCTCCGTCCCTTCGCTCAGGCTGGTGCGATAGGCGAGATAGACATTCTTGAGCAGCGAAGGGTCCAGCGGCTCATAGGCACCGTAACCTTGGCGTTCCATAAGGTCCTTGGAGAAATCCATGTATACCAGGCCCTCGTAAACCTGGATCACACGATCCTGCAGGCCGGCGGGTACGCCCAGTTCATGGGTCTCGGCTTCCAGGGCAAGATTGGCAAGCACCGGTTTCGGAATGTCGACTTCGAAGTACGTGCACAGACCCCGCAGCACGGACACGATGATGGCGCTTGAACCACCCATGCCCAAACGCATGGGAATGGTGGATTCGTATTCGATGGTGAAATTCCGGTCCGGAAGATCTATCTTCTCGGCGCGGCAGTAATCCGTGAAGCGGACGATCGCCGCCTGAATGATGCGGATGCCTCCGTAGTAGCCGCGCCAGCGTATGGTCGCGTGGAGATCGTCGAGGCTTTCGAAGACCGGCATATCGGCCTTCGACGCCTTGATCTCCAGCCGCGCGCTGGGATAGATGAGCACGCGGGCGCGGAAGTTCCGCGCCAGAAACGAGATTGTCTTTCCGAAATAGCCGTCGCTCGGGTTGCCAAGCAACGCGGCCCGAGCGTAGGCGTATGTCTCAATCATTCGGACTTGCCCCCGTATTATGGTACTTATACCATATGCGTGCCGTCGTTCAGAGAGTGAGTGAAGCTCGCGTAGTGGTGGATGGAACCGTTACGGGCTCCATCGGCCGCGGCCTCGTCGTGCTCCTGGGCGTGGGACAGGACGACACGGAAAAGGATGCGGATTACCTGGCCGACAAAGTGGCGGGGCTGCGAATCTTCCCCGACGAAGCCGGCAAGATGAACAAGAGTGTAGCCGACTGCGGAGGTGCGCTTCTGATCGTTTCGCAATTTACTCTTTACGGTGACTGCCGAAAGGGCCGCCGACCCAGCTTCGACCACGCAGCGGCTCCTGAGTTAGCCAACCGGCTCTATGAGTATTTCGTTGCACAGGTCCGCCGCCGATCCTTACGGGCGGAGACCGGGGTGTTTCAAGCATGCATGGCGGTTCATCTGATTAACGACGGACCTGTGACGCTCATTCTCGACTCGAACCGGGTTCTCTAACACGTAAGATAGGTAATCCTCCCGGAAGAAGCTCGCCGCACGGTTACGAAAGTGTCGATCTACCCTACTGGCAGTAATTGACATCGCGGCCCCTTCGCCGAATACTGGATGGTAGGAGTAGTGATGGCGAGATTTAGTAAGTCCCTGGAAGAAGCCGCCTTCTTGACGGCAGCGCTGGAAGGCCTGGAACTGCAGAAGGCGCGCATTGAGGCGCAAATCGCCGAAGTGAAAGCCATGCTGAGCGGCAGGAGGCCCAAGGCTGCGGTACAGGAAGCGGAAGCACCGGCGCCTAAAAGGCAATTGAGTTCCGCCGCGCGCAAGCGCATCGCCGCGGCACAGAAACGCCGTTGGGCGGAGTTCCGCAAAAAGAAGAAGTCTGGCGAGCAGAAGTAAGAGCGGTTCGCGAGCCGTGCCGTACTTAGTCCCTTAGGCGGGCCAGCGCCTCAATCCCTTGGCACCGATATCGGTGCGATAGTGAGCGCCCTCGAAGTGTACGTGGCCGGCGGCGGCGTATGCTTTGGCGATGGCTTGCTGGAGTGTTGCGCCCGGCGCGGTAATCCCCAGGACACGGCCGCCGGAAGTCTCCAGGCCGGACGCGCCCATCCGCGTGCCCGCCTGGAAGACCGTGGCCCCTGCGGCTTCGGCTTCCTCGATGCCACTGATTACGTCACCCACGCGGGGTTTGCCGGGGTAGCCGGCAGCAGCCAGGACCACGCACACGCTCGGGTCGGCGGTCCAGGCAGGCGCCGCCTCGCCCGCCAGCACCGCCGCAAAGTCCCCTTGCATGCGGAGCATTATAGGTTGCGTCTCCGGATCTCCCAGACGAACATTGAATTCGAGGACCTTGGGCCCGCCGGCTGTCATCATCAGCCCGGCGTACAGGAAACCGGTGAACGGAGCGCCCTCCGCGGCCATGCAGTCCACTGTGGGTCGGACAATCGTATCCATGATGCGCCGCGTCATGGGCTCGTCCAGGATCCGGCTGTCGCAGTAAGCGCCCATCCCGCCGGTGTTCGGCCCGCGATCCCCATCGAAGACGGCCTTGTGATCTTGCGTCGGCAGGAGAGCCACCGCGTTCTTGCCGTCGCAGAGCGAAATGAAACTGACTTCCTCTCCGGTCAGGTACTCTTCGATGACGACGCGGTTCCCCGCCGTCCCCACCAGCGCACCGGACAGCAAGCCGCCCACCGCCTGCTCCGCTTCGTCCTTGCTCTGCGCGATGATCACACCCTTGCCCGCGGCCAAGCCGTCGGCTTTCAGGACTACCGGGTAGCCGAAAGCGCCTAACTGCTTCCGCGCATCTTCTATGTTGTCCACGGTGACCGACCGGGCCGTTGGAATGCCGGCGCGGGCCATGAACTGCTTGGCGAAGACCTTGCTGCCTTCCAGTTGAGCGGCCGCGCGTGTAGGTCCAACAATCCGCAGACCGCGCGCCCGGAAAGCATCTACTACACCGGCTACCAGCGGTGCTTCCGGTCCCACCACGGTGAGGTCGGCGCCTATTTCGGTGGCTAGCCTTAAATAATGATCGGGAGTCGAGCCGCCCGGCGAAAGACATTCCGCCACGCGCGCTATACCGGGGTTGCCCGGCGCTGCATAGACTTTTTCGACCGACTCGCACGCGGCGAGCCTCCACGCGATGGCGTGCTCTCTTCCACCACTCCCGATCACGAGAATCTTCATACCGATTTTCATGATAGCAACCGGGCCTCTATTCCATAGCGACAATGAGACGCGCCGCGGGAGCGATGCAGGCCGTCCTGTCCCCGGCCGGTACAATGGTACTGATGCGGTCTTCGTTCGACGTAGTGGTGATAGGCGCCGGTCATGCCGGCTGCGAGGCGGCCCGGGCTTCGGCGCGCATGGGCCTTCGCACCGCCCTGCTCACCATGAACCTGGACCTGATCGCGCAAATGAGCTGTAACCCGGCGGTGGGGGGCATCGCCAAGGGTCACATCGTCCGCGAGATCGACGCCCTGGGCGGCATCATGGGTGAGTTGACGGACCGGGCCGGGATCCAGTACCGTCTTCTCAACACCAGCCGTGGACCGGCCGTATGGAGCCCGCGTGCGCAGTGCGACAAAAGGTTGTACCGGTCGCTCATGCGCGAAATACTAGAAACAGAACCGAATATCGTGTTATTGCAGGCCGAGGCGGAGGCCATTTGTTTTGAAGGGACGTCCCGGCGCCGCGTTTCCGGGGTGCGCTTGCGGGACGGCCGGACGCTTTCGGCCCGCGCCGTCGTGGTGACCGCGGGCACCTTTCTCAATGGCCTTGCGCACGTCGGCGAGACAACTTACCATTGCGGCCGCAACGGGGAGCCTCCGTCGGACTTGCTGGGCGAGCAACTGCGCGGCCTCGGACTGCGTTGGGTGAGGCTCAAAACCGGTACGCCCGCACGGTTGGACGGGCGCACCATTGACTGGTCCCGTTTCGAGCCCCAATCGGGCGATGCCGAGCCGACGCCGTTCTCGTTCCTAACCGAACGCATCGACCGCAATCAGGTCCTTTGCCACATTGCCTACACCAATCAGGTGACCCACCGCATCCTCCGCGAAAACATCCACCGCTCCCCGTTGTTCAGTGGCCAAATCCACGGGGTGGGCCCGCGCTATTGCCCTTCCATCGAAGATAAGGTCGTGAAGTTCCCCGACAAGCTCCGGCACCAACTGTTTCTCGAGCCCGAGGGACTGGCCACCCACGAAACGTACATCAACGGTTTGTCGACAAGCATGCCCATCGACGTGCAGCAGGCTGTCATCGCGTCGATACCCGGCCTTGAAAACGCGGAGATCATTCGACCGGGGTACGCCATCGAGTATGACGCCATAGATCCTCGCGAACTCAACCACAGTTTGCAGGTGAAGTCGATCGACGGTCTCTTCCTCGCTGGGCAGGTGAACGGTACTTCGGGATATGAGGAAGCCGGGTGCCAGGGACTGATGGCCGGCATCAATGCGGCGTGCACAATAAAGCATCTTGAGCCCGTCGTGCTTCGGCGCGACGAAGCCTACACAGGCATCCTGATCGACGACCTGATTACGAAGGGTGTCGACGAACCGTATCGCATGTTCACCTCGCGCGCCGAATTTCGCCTCCATCTCCGCATCGACAACGCGGATGCCCGGCTGACGCCCATCGCCATCCGCCTCGGTCTCGCCACCGAGGAGCGGAGGAGACTGTTCGAGATGAAGCAGGCGCAGAGGACGCTGCTTGAAACCGCCCTTGAAAGCTCGCCGGCGAAACTCGACTGGCTCAAGCAGACCGGGAACCGGATCTCCGGCATTCAGGACTGGATCCGGCAGATTCTTGGTCCGCAACCAGTGCGTGGACTGCTGACTACGGTTGAGACCGAGGTCAAGTACTCCGGGTACATCACCCAACAACGCCGCCAGATCGAGAGATTGCGGGCATCGGAAAGCAGAAACATTCCGGACGCTTTTTGTTTCAAACAAATTCCGGGGCTCTCGTGTGAAATCCAGCAGAAACTGGAGCGCGTGCGGCCTGCCACCCTGGGCCAGGCCTCCCGAATTCCCGGCGTGACACCCGCCGCCATCGCCATCCTGGATGTTTACTTGAATCTTCAGCAGCAAGCCCGATGACGATGCCACTGGACCAATACCCGGCGTTGCGCAAGCATTACGAATTGCTGCGCCGCTGGAATCCGAGACTCAACCTGGTGTCGCGCCGGTCGCTTGCTGATGCCGAGGCTCGGCACTATGGCGAGTCCCTTCTCCTCGCCTCGAAGCTGCCCGCAGGCTCCCTCCGCGTCGTGGATGTAGGCAGTGGTGCTGGGTTTCCTGGTTTTGTGGTCGCCGCAGCCCGTCCTGACTGTCTGGTGACGCTCGTGGAGAGCGATCAGCGGAAGTGCACCTTCCTGCGCGAGGTTAGCCGCGGCATGCCGAATGTACGCATACTTCCTGTGAGAGCTGAGACGGTTCAAGAGCAGTTCGACTGGCTCACCATGCGGGCGGTGAAATGGAACTCAGCGCTCGCCAACCTTGCCAGCGCATATGCTCTTCTTCTTGGCGAGGAAGACGCAGAGGAACTCTCCAGCGCAATATCTTGGGATTTGATTGAACGCTTGCCCGGCACCGGGGCGCGAGTCCTGTGTATCGGTCACAATGTTCCACGTGAAACAATATAGCTGGTGTTCCACGTGGAACGTGTTGTGATACGATGTCCGCTTGGGCAAAGTAATCGCGATCGCAAATCAAAAAGGCGGTGTGGGCAAAACCACAACGGCCATCAATCTCGCGGCCTCGCTCGCGGTCAACGACATCCCCGTCCTGTTGATCGATTCCGACCCCCAGGGCAACTCGACCACGGGACTAGGCATAGCAAAGGAACCCAACCGCCCCACTACCTACGACGCTCTGCTCAGCGCGATCCCCATTGAGCAGATCGCTATACCTACCGCGTTGGATGGCCTTGACATCGTTCCGGCAGACAAGAACCTCGTCGGCGCCAACCTGGAACTCGTCTCCGTCCCCGATCGCGAACTCAGTCTCCGCCGAAAACTTAACAACATCAGGGAGCGCTACCAGTACGTCCTCATCGACTGCCCGCCGGCCCTCGACCTCCTGACTCTCAACGCCTTGCTGGCAGCCGATTCCGTGCTTGTACCTATCCAGTGTGAGTTCTTCGCCCTCGAAGGCATCTCAGAACTCATGGACACCATCGACCGCGTCCGCAGCACATTCCAGCACCCGCTCAAGATCGAAGGCATCCTGCTCACCATGTATGATGACCGCACCAACCTCACCAAGCAGGTTGCCCAGGACTTGAATGAGTTCTTCGCTGGAGACGTCTTCAAGACGATCATCCCCCGCAGCATCCGCCTGGCCGAGGCTCCCAGCTTCGGCAAACCCATCGTCCTCTACGACGTCCGCTCCCGCGGCGCCGAGGCTTACATCAAGTTAGCCAAGGAGATTCTAACTCATGACTAAAGGATCTGAAACTACCAGAAAAGCTCTCGGCCGCGGACTCTCCTCCCTCATCCCTCCCCGCGCCGCCGCTCCTCAACCAGAGCCCGCGCCCCGCCCGGCCGATGCCGTCTCCCAAATCTCCATCGAACTCATCGATCCCAATCCCGTGCAGCCTCGCGAAAACTTCCAGGCCGACCGCCTCCACGAACTCGCCCAGTCCATCATCGCCAACGGTATCATCCAGCCGCTGGTTTTGCGCCGCCGTGGCGACCGCTATCAACTCATCGCCGGCGAACGCCGCTGGCGCGCGGCCAAGATGGCCGGCCTCGACGAAGTCCCCGCGGTCATTCACGAGGTTCAAGACGAACGCCTACTCGAGGTCAGCCTGATTGAGAACATCCAGCGCGAAGACCTCAACCCCATTGAAGCCGCGCACGCCTTTGACCGCCTGAGCCGCGAATTCAAACTCACCCACGAGGAAATCGCTCGCCGCACTGGCAAGGATCGCGCCACTATCACAAACATCTTGCGCCTCCTCAGGTTGCCCGAAGATGTACAACTGCTCCTCGCAGACCGCAAGATCGCCATGGGCCACGCGCGCGCTCTCCTTGGCCTTCCCACCGAGGAAATCCAGCGCGAGTTCGCGCAGAAAGCCGCCGCCCACGGCCTCTCCGTGCGCCAGGTCGAACACATGGTCCAGCGCGTCCTCGAACCGCGCGAACCAAAAGCCGAGGAACCTCCTGCCCAGGATCCCAACGTCAAGGTAGCCATCGAGGAACTCGAACGCGCCCTCGGCACGCGCGTCCGCATAGTCCCCAAAACCGAGCAGCGCGGACGCATCGAGGTCGAATACTACTCACAGGACGACCTCCATCGCATCTATCTGGCTATCGTCGGAGATCAACAGGTCAACTGAGGACTGGTGCCGGCGGCAGGAATCGAACCTGCGACCTAGGGATTATGAGACCCTCGCTCTACCGCTGAGCTACACCGGCGCAAACGGCAAGATATCTCTTTTCAGCGTACGAAGCCGCCCGCAACTTTGTCAATTCGTCCCCATCCATTTCCAGTGTTTCAGCTCCCGTACCCCCATTCCTGGCCTGCGGTTTAATCGATGTGTATGCCTCCCATCACTCGTAGATCTTTCGCCGTCGCGGCGCTGGCCGCCCCCTCGGCTTTCGGAGCCTCCCAGCGGCTTCGAGCCGGCATCATCGGCTGCGGCATTCGGGGCCTCGGCTCCCACATCCACGAACTGCTCAAAATGGCCGAAACCGAAAACGTGCGGATCACCGCTGTCTGCGACGTGTTCGACAAGCGTGCTCAAGCCGCCGCCGCCCGTACCGGCGCCAAACCTTACCGCGACTATAGACGCCTGCTTGAGGACAAGGACATTGACTTCGTGGTCATCGCCACCCCCGACCATCTCCACGCGTCCATCACCATCGACGCCGCTCGCGCCGGCAAGCACGTCTACTGCGAGAAGCCCATGACCCACACCGTCGAGGAGGCCCAACGCGTCGTCGCAACCGTCCGCGAGACCGGCGTCAAGATGCAGGTCGGCGTACAAGGCATGTCGGACGACTCCTACGAGACCGCCAACAGGTACTACCGCGAAGGTGCGCTCGGCAAGGTCGTCCTGGCCCAGATCGACTACTCCCGGAACTACGACGGCGATTTCTGGTTGAAGGTCATTGACCACGACGCGCGCCCCGGCGTCGACCTCGACTGGGACCTTTTCCTCGGCCCCGCCGCGCGGCGCCCCTACGTCCCCGACCGTTTTTTCAACTGGATCCGTTACTGGGACTATTCCGGCGGCGTGCCCGCCGGCTTGCTCGTCCACCGCGTGACACGCATCATCCGCTCCCTCGATCTCACCATTCCCGCTTACGGCTCCGCCCACGGCGGCAAGTTCCAGTTCTCCACCAGCACCGCCGAGATTCCCGAAACCATCAACATTGCCCTCGACTACCCCGGCGGCCCTACGGTTCTGCTCATATCCTCCATGGCCAACGACACCCCGGTGCCCCACCTCCTCCGCGGCCACAAGGCAACCCTCGAATTCACAGACACCGGTTTTCTCATTCGCCCGCAGAAACTTTACGGCGATCCCGCCAACCCTATCGTCCACCACAAGACCGGGGGAGAAGACACCGCCCTGCACCTCAAGAATTTCCTCGCCGCCATACGTTCCAACGTCCCACTCAAGTGCGACGCCACCCTGGGCTATTACGGAGTTGCCGCCTGCCAGTTCGGCATTCTCTCCTATCGCCAACGCAAGTACATGAAGTGGGACGCCGACCGGCACCAGATCGTCCCCGCTTAACTCCCGGATCCGTCTCGCAATGAAAATACCCACACTCCTCATCCTCGCGATTCTTCTCCAGGCCACCGCCGGCTCCGCCCCGCCGCGCGTCTTGAAACACGTCGTCGTCTACCGCGAGGCCGGCCGCTACGCCGGCTGGCCAGCCAATCACGGCATCTGCAACTGGGGCAACGAAATCCTGGTCGGATTCGAAACCGGCTATTTCCAGTACAGCAACGCGCGCCATTCCATCGACTGGGACCGCCCCGCCGACCATGTCCTGGCGCGCTCGTTGGACGGCGGCGAAACCTGGTTCCTCGAAAAACCCAGCGGCCTCCTGCCCCCGCCCGGAACCGAGGTCGCCGGGGTCAAGACCGCGCCCGGCGGCAAAGCTCCGGTCGACTGCCCCGGGAATCTGGACTTCACCGCGCCCGGCTTCGCGCTTACCGCACGCATGGCCAGCCACCACACGGGGCCCTCGCGCTTTTACGTTTCCACTGACCGCGGCCGCACCTGGAGCGGTCCGTATAACCTGCCCAGTTTCGGACAACCGGGCATCGCAGCGCGCACGGACTATCTGGTCAACGGCCCCCGCGACATGACCATCTTTCTCACTGCCGCCAAATCCAACGGCCGCGAAGGGCGTGTTCTCGTCGCCCGAACCCGCGACGGCGCCAAGACCTGGAACTTCGTTTCCTTCATCGGCCCTGAACCGCCTCTCGGAGACTATGCCATCATGCCCTCATCGGTCCGCGTTTCACCGGCCACCATACTCACAGCCATACGTCACACGAACTGGATTGACCTCTGGCGCTCCGATAACGACGGCCGCAGTTGGCGCTTCATCAGCCGCCCCGCTGGATACACTGGCCGCGGCAACCCGCCCAGCATGGTGCGCCTGCAGGACGGGCGCATCGCCATCACTTGGGGGCATCGCGCCGAACCCTACTGCATCAAAGCTCGCCTGAGCTCCGACAACGGCGCAACGTGGCCGCCAGAAATTGTTCTGCGCCCGGACGCCGGAGCCTGGGACATCGGTTACACCCGAACCGTCCAGCGTCCCGACTCCAACCTTGTCACGCTTTACTATTACAAAGACAATCCCCGCACCGAACGCTACATCGGAGCGACTATTTGGAATCCAGGCACCTGAGATCACCCGCCGGCGCACCACAGGGCACGCAGCGTGCCGAACCGCCTGGTACATCTTTATCAAGAACGCCCTGTCCGTACTACTTGACAGCTTTATTAAGTAGGTCCATATTTGGGGTAGAAGTGGAGTCGTAATGGGCTTTGCTTCGGACCTCTTCTTATTGGGGAGGTCGGTGATCGTCCCCTCAAGGGGGCGGTTTGATAATTGAAGGAGGAAGTCCATAGAGAACGTCCACAACTGCGGGCGGCTACCGGCTTCCTGATCTGACTGGCTCAAGACCTCGTCGCGCCGGCAACGGCCACGCGTGGCCGCTGGCGTGCGGTACTTGCACCGCCCTGACGGTCAGCGATTGAGTCAGAGGACGCCCCCGGCGGTATTGGGGGAAGGGAATCCGTTCAGAAGGAACCGGCGGCCGCCCTGTATTATGTTTGCCCTCCTCTAGCCGGGATCCGCACACCAGCCCTGCTACAATGATCACTTCTCCTATGGAAGTCCGAGTTGTCCTCCTTCTCTGCCTCCTCACAGGTATGCCGCTCGCGGCTGGACCAGAACACTGGTGGCAGCGCGAACCCATCCGCATTCTCGACCTCCTCAATTTTTACGATCAGATCGACATGTGGCCGCCCGAGGAGACCGCCCGCCGCAAGGCCGCCCTCGGCTTCCCCGTCGACAATCTGTACGTACACCTGCTCAAGCACGGCTTCGACGACGAAGGTTTCTACTTCAAGACCAGCCTCGCCTCCCGCCAGCGCCCCGATTACCTCGCTCCATACCTTCCCGCTGCTCGCCGGCACGGCATGCGCGTCACGGTGTATTTCAACGTGCACTACTACACCAACGAGTTCGGCGCCAAGCACCGTGATTGGCTGCAGGTGCGCGAGAACGGCCAACCGCTAGGCGCCCAGTACGGCTCCGGCACGGACTTCTGCGTCAACTCGCCCTGGCGTGACTGGGTCAAGCAAGCGCTCGTCGATCTATGTCGCTACCCGATCGATGGCGTCTTCTTCGACGGCCCCATTTTCCGGCCCGATACCTGCTACTGCCAGCATTGCCGCCGCATATTCAAAGAGCGTTACGGCACGGATCTTCCCTCGAAGAAAGCGCGCAAAGGACGTTCCGCGCAGCGCCTGCTCGAGTTTCAAACGGCCAGCCTCGCCGACTTCCTTCGCGACGCGCGGGCCGTCATCAAAGCCGCCAACCCGGAGATCGGCTTCTACATGAACGGTGGCGCCCTCGGCGGCAATTGGGCTACCGGCCGGATGAATCGCCAACTTGTGGAACAACAGGACTGGCTCGCCAGCGAAGGCGGTTTCATCTACAACGACCTCACCCGCACGCCCCTGTGGAAGCCGGGCATGCGCGCGCGGCTGCTCGAAACGCAAGCCGGCGGCAAACCCGTGGTCGTCATCGCCGGGGCCATGCAAAAACCCTGGACTTACACCGTACTGCCTCCCGCCGAGCTGCGTCTCCTCTACGCCGACTCCATGGCAAATGGTGCTGGCATCTATTACAGCCTCACGCCCACCATGCTCGACCAGCCCCAGACCCGCGCAATCGCGGACATCAACGCCTTCTTCACCCGTAACGTCGATTACTACCGCCGCGCGCGCTCGGAAGCCCGCGTTGCCCTGGTATGGTCGGATACCACCGTGAACACTTATGAAGGATCCGCCGCGCAGCTCATGGATATGTACGACGTGCCGGCGCGCCGCGAAATTGGCAACCCCGAATCGGAGTTCTGGGGCCTGGCCGAGGCGCTCCTGCGCGCCCACGTGCCTTTCGACGTGATCGATGATTGGACCCTGGAACGCGATCCGCTCTCGCGCTACCGCCTGGTCCTGCTCCCTAACGTCGCCTCCATGAGCGACCACACCGCAGCTCGCCTGCGCGAATACGTTCGCTCCGGCGGCCATCTGCTCGCCACCTTCGAGACTTCGCTCTATAACGAACTCGGCGAGAAGCGCCCGGATTTCGCCCTTGCCGGCGTATTTGGCGCTTCAAGCTCCGGCTCTGTAGCAGGCCCCCGCCGCTGGGATTACATGAGCTCCGCTCTCGCGCATCCATTCCTTGCCGGCCTCGCTCCGCGCTTCGCCCCCTCCACCGTTTATTACACGCAGGCCGCTCCGCGCACCGCCAAGGTGCTCGCGCGCTACACCCGCAAAGCGATAGGTCCTTATGATGGCGAATCCGCGCCCGGTCTGGACCCCGCTGTCCTCGTTAACCCATGCGGCAAAGGCCAGGCCGCCTACATCCCCGGTGATTTGGGTGCAACGCTCGCCACGTACCGCATGACCGACCTCTACCAGTTGGTCGAAAACACCGTGCGTTCGATGGCCCCGCCGGAAGTGGTCATCGAGGGCGCTCCGGGATCGGTCGAACTGGTGGTGCGGTCCCAGGACAACGGCCGGCGATGGCTCGTCCACCTGGTTAATTTCACTGGCGAAATGACCCGCCCCATCCGGCGGGTCATTCCCTTCGAGAACCTGCGCCTCAGGGTTCCGGCCCGCTTCCGCCACGCCCGCTCCCTGGCCACCCCGCGGGATCTCGCTCTGCGCGATGGCGCTTTCACTCTGCCACCCGTCGCCGAATATGAAGTCATCGTGGTGGAGCCGTGACCGTCCGGCGTGAAACAATGGAACGAAACAGGTTGAAGGACTCCCATGGTCGAATTTGACGGCGTCTCCAAGAGCTACTCCATCTACGAATCGCCCGGCGACCGTCTCAAGGAGCTGGCCACCTTCAACCGCCGCCGCTACCACAAAGATTTCTGGGCCCTGAGCGACGTGAGCTTCCGCATCCCGCGCGGCGAAACCTTCTGCATCATCGGAGAGAACGGCTCGGGCAAGAGCACCCTCCTCCAAATGGTGGCAGGTATTCTGCCGGCCACCGCCGGCACCGTCAACGTCTCCGGCCGCGTTTCCGCATTGCTCGAGTTGGGCGCCGGCTTCAATCCCGAATTCAGCGGCCGGGATAACGTCTACCTGAACGGCTCCATCCTGGGCTTCTCTACCGCCGAAATGGACCGGAAGTACAAGGAGATTGCCGACTTCGCCGAGATCGGCGACTTCATCAACCGGCCTGTCAAGACTTACTCGAGCGGGATGGTTGTGCGGCTCGCTTTCGCCGTGGTGATCCACGTCGACCCCGAGATTCTCCTGGTGGACGAGGCGCTCGCCGTGGGCGATCTGTATTTCCGGCAGCGCTGCATGCGCAAGGTCCACGAATTGCGCCAGCGCGGCATCACCATCCTCTTCGTTTCGCATTCCATGGGAGACGTGAAGGCCATCGGCGATCGCACGCTATGGCTCGATCAGGGCCGCATCAAGGAACTTGGCGCCACCGACATGGTGGTCTCCAAGTACCTTGCCGCCATGGTTGAGAAAGACTCCGCCTACCTTACCTTGGGCGCGCGCCCCGAGGCCACGCGCGCCGCCAAACGCTCTCAAGCCCCCGAGGTGGTCGAAAGCATTCCGAATATCGACTACCGTTACGGCGACGGGCGTGCGGAGATTCTCGGCATTGCCGTCCTGGACGAGTTCGGCCGGCGAATTTCCCTGATGGAGCCGAATCAGCGCATCGTCGTCCGGATTAGCGTGCGAGCCAAGGCTGACGTTCCCCTGCCCATCGTCGGCTTTATGTTCCGCAATCACCTCGGTATGGATTTCTCCGGCACCAACACCGCCCGGGAAGGATATCCGCTCGCTCCCATGCATGCCGGCGACATCTCCACGGTGGACTTCCACGTCGACCTCCCCGAACTCTATCCGGCTTCCTTCTCCTTTTCGCCGGCTATTGCAGATGGAACGCTGTTGAGATACACAATGTGCGATTGGATCGATAACGCCGTGGTGCTTCAAATGGGCCACGGCGAGGGACAGGTTTACGGTTTTATGCGCCTGAATTGCCGCGTCGAAGTGAACGCGAGACTCGCAGGACGAACAGTGCCTCCGGAGGCCCAGCATGGCTGAATTCACGGGTGAACGCGTGGTGCCCGGCGAGGTTGATGTCGACCTGTGGAACGAACACCTGGCGCGCTACCACTTCGCATCACGCCTGGCGCGTTCCAAGCGCGTGCTCGATGCGGGCTGCGGTGCCGGCTACGGCTCGGCGCTTCTGGCCCAGGACGCCCTCGAAGTCTTTGGGGTGGACCTTAAATCCGAAGCTGTCGCGTACGCCCGCGCCCATTACAGTGAGCCGAATCTCTTCTTCGCGCAAGGTTCCTGCGCCGCGCTGCCCCTCGCTTCGGCTTCCCTCGACCTCGTCGTCGCCTTCGAAGTCATCGAGCATATTGCCGAGTGGCGCGATTTTCTCGCCGAAGCCCGCCGCGTGCTGCGTCCCTCGGGCCAGTTCGTGGTTTCCACCCCGAATAAGGACTACTACACGGCCTCCCGCGGCGCGTCCGGCTTGAATCCGTACCACGTGCACGAGTTCACCTACGAGGAATTCCTCCACGAACTCACGCAAGTCTTCCCCAGCGTCTGTCTCTATCTCGAAAACCACAGCGAGAGCATCGTTTTCCAACCCGTCTCTCCGGACGGCGCCGCGCTGGTGAAGTTGGAAGAAGGCGCCGCCGAGGCGCATGAGGCCAGCTATTACGTCGCCGTTTGCGCCGCTTCGACGCAGACTGGCGCACCCACCTATGTGTACGTTCCACGCGCGAGCAACGTCCTTTTTGAACGCGAGCGCCACATCGCCCGCCTCGAAGGCGAGCTCGTGCTCAAGGACGAGTGGCTGGCGGCCATCAAATCCGAACACGCCGATCTGGTTGAGAAATTCCGCGCCCTCCACGCCGAGCTCGAAGAAAGCAATCGCTGGGCAGAACAGTTGAGCGAACAACTCAAAGAAGCAGCCGAGAAAGTTTCGGCTTACGAGGCCAAGATCGCCGAACTCGAAAAGGAAACGGCCGAGAAGGTTTCTGCATACAACGCCAAGATCGCCGAACTCGAAGCCGAACACGTGCGCGACGTCGAGTGGGTCCGCAAGACGGAAGCGGCCCTGGAAGAGCGTACAAAGTGGGCGCTCAGCTTGGAACAGGAGAAGTCCGCCCTCGAACAACAGCTGGG
>Ga0116191_1000586_pt1 | contig 31806 bp, 18 predicted proteins | sample AD_UKC111_MetaG_FD_89897 | JGI IMG/M metagenome (GOLD analysis project Ga0116191, IMG submission 89897) | Active sludge microbial communities of municipal wastewater-treating anaerobic digesters from Hong Kong - AD_UKC111_MetaG | ecosystem: Engineered > Bioreactor > Anaerobic > Digestate... | reverse complement strand
TTGGGAAACTAAAGGAAGTAATAATTGGATACATGTAAGTTATAAAAGATTGGGTAAAAACAGAAATCAAGTATTAATTGCAACATTCGATAAAAAATCAAATAAAATGGTATACAAACCATACAGGGGATAATATGATATATTTTGAAGACGCTCCAAAAGAATTAATAGGTAAAATAGAAAGTTGGAAAAGTGCTAAAAGTACTTGGCTGGAAGAAGCTAATTATTCTATGGAATTATACTTAAATGATGTAGAAGGTACAGGAACAACTTACTCTTATAATCAGAAAGAGATAATCAAAGCAAATACAAATATTCCTGTAAGCATTAATTATTTATATTCAGTTGTGGCACAAAAACTTGCTATTATATTATCTTCAAAGCCTTCACATAAAGTAGTAGCTTTAGATGACAGAGCAAAGCCATATGCTCATGTACTTGATAAAATAAAGCATGCTATAATGTATAGTTCCGAAGCAAATACGGAAACAGCAGAAGCTATTAAAGAAATGCTTATAACAGGAGTATCTCATATTGGAATACTTGAAAAAGATTTATACAATATTGGAGAGTTTGAAGTAAGTTATCAACATATGAGTATATACAATGTAACTATTGACCCTAATAGTCGCAAAAAGAATAATGCCGATATTGAAGGATATGTATATGAAAAAGAATTAAGTGAAGACCAAATAAACTTTTTATATAAAGATATTATAGAAGCATATAATCAATATTATGGTACTGAACATAAAATAGATGAATTACTTTCTTCCGGAAATAGTTTACCTTATAATTCATTAGAATATATTACAAATAAAAAGAAAGCACTTGTTAGAAAGTATTATGACAAAGTTGCTTCTGTAATGTATTATGTAGAGAATCCAGTTACTAAAGATATTGAAAGATTATTTAAAGAGAATTATTTTCCTGAACAAGTAGATATTATATTTGATAATCAATACATTAAAGGAGAAGAACCTAATTTTTATGTAAGAGAAATAACTATTGTTGGTAATAAAATAATTGAAATAAGAATGTTACCACTTACTGTATTTCCTATTAAAACACTTTATTTTGAATGGGGAGGAAAACCATATCGTTCTTATGGCATGGTACATTTTACCAAAGGAATGCAAGAAGCAATGGATAAAGCATTGCAATTGATGATATTAAATGGAATATTAACTAATAATTCTGGTTGGATAGCACCAAAAGGTTCTATATCGGAAGAAGATAGAGCTAAATGGGAACAGTTTGCTAACGACCCAAGAGTAGTTAAAGAGTATGTTCCGATAGTAATGGAAAATCAGGTATTAAGACCAGAAAGAGAGCAGATAGGACAAATAAGTAACTTTTATCCTACGCTTATTCAAATGATGCAGTATGGTATTGAAAATAGTACGGGTATTACTCCGATGTTACAAGGAGACCCTAGAGGAGCTAAAGTAGACGTATTTAGTTCATTGCAAGCATATCAAAATGCAGGTATGCAAAGAATTAATATGGCTATTAATGATATTAATAATTATATGGAATCAATAGGAAAAATACTTATTCAGTATATTTTAGCTAATATTAAACCAAATGTTAATTATCAATTCTTTAATGAAAATGGCGTATTGGATGAAGTTAAGATAGCCAATGAAATAATGCAAGTATTAAGGACAAGCAATTTCAATGTATTAGCTGTACCTTCGGAAGCTTCTCCTACGCAGAAATTGAATATGGCTATTGAGATGATGAAGGTAGCACAAACAACACCTGACCCTGTAGAAAGAAGTATGTTTATCAAGAAAGCATTTAGCTTAAGTGATATAAGAGGATTTGACGAAATGGCTCAAGAATTAGATGAAGTAAAGAAATTACAAGGTCAATTACAAAGTATGCAAGAACAAATTGAAAGAGATAAAGAATTGATGAAGCAGTTCGAGAATCGTACCATCAATGCGGAATTAAAAGCTAAGATAATCGAAAGAATAGCTAATGCAATTGATAATATTAATTCTAAGGAAGTAGAAGTTAAGAAAGATATGGAAATAGAAAAGTTAAGAGAACAATTGAAAGAATTAAAAAATAAAGAAAAAGATAATAAAGAGTTATACTAATGTTATGTCATTGTGGAAAAAAGGCTTTACCTAACGAACAATACTGTAGAACACATTATATTGAAGAGAAAGAGAAAATATTTCTTGACAATAGTAATGGTAACTATGGTATTATTAAATGGGCTCAATACATGCTGCCTGATTTTGTCCCCAATAATACTCCTGCATTTCACTATCAAATAATAGACAAACTATTTACATTATTTGACCCTTATTATAAAAACAGATATGAAAGACAACTTAATATTATATCGTTTAGAGGAAGTGCTAAAAGTACGTTAATCAATACTATTTTTATAATGTACTTAATTACTCATAATGGCAAGGAGATGACATTTAATGGTATAAATGGTGAAGTTAGAAAAGTAACTATTGATAGACGTAATATAGTTATAGCTTCGGAAACAGGAAGCAGTGCAGAAGATTTTGTTGTAAGAATAAGAGATGAATTAAGAGGAAATGAAAGAATAAAATATTTTTATCATTTTGCCGTAGAAAATGCAGTTGATGATGAAACAGGACAATGGACAAGAAGAGCATTTAAAATCAATGGATGTTATGTAATTGGTATTGGACAAGGAATGCAAATAAGAGGTAAAATCAAAGGAGCAAGCCGTCCTGATTTAATTATCTTTGATGATATTTATTCCGAGAATAACGTACAAACAAAAGAAGGAAGAGATAAAGTATCAAGATGGTTTAGTAGAGCTACAGCAAATACGGTAGATGACTTAAGAGGAATGATGATATTTGTTGGTACTATAGTACATGAAGACACTATATTGGTACAGAATAAAAAATCACATAACTGGAAAACTCTTGAAATTCCTGTAATGGATATAAATGAATTTAAAGAAATAGTTAAAAAGTATTTATATGTAGATGTGAATGCAGGTATATGTAAATTACCATTTGAAGAAATAGAAAATGAAATAGAACGTAAAGATAAACAAAGAGAATTCTTTAACGAAATAGAAGCTAAGGAAGTAAAAACACTTGCTTGGAAAGAAAGAATAAACTTATATTTTTTAGTACTTAAATATCAAGAAGATTTAAGTAGAGGAACATTAAATGGATTTTATCAAGAGTATTTTCATATTGTAGTAGATGATATTCAGAAAAGAATAAAATCCGAATATTTCAAATATTTGGATAATTATTCTTTAGAATATAATTATGGATATAATTGGTTAGTAACCGAAAATGGCAAGAAATGTATTAATATAGAATTTGGAATAGATATGGGTAGCGGTAATATAGATGGTGATGATACTTCAATAGCTATAGTAGGTAAGGATTCAGATGAAAATATTTATGTATTGGACGTAGTATATGGTAAGTTTGGATTAGTAGATACGGATAAAAAAGGTGCAATTAGTGAAGTAATAAGATTGTATCAAATGTATAAACCAAGCAAGATTAAGATAGGATATTCAGGAAACGAAAAAACATTTTTACAGATTTTCAGAAACTATTTAGCAAAAGAAAAAATTTATATTCCAATAATAGGAAGAATACAGTCTGGAGAAAAGAATAAGTATGATAGAATATGGAATACGTTAACACATTTATATGAAAGCAGAAAAGTATATCATACTAAAGGATTGCATTATTTAGAAAATCAATTAGAGTTTTTAGGTACTATGAAACATGATGACTTAGCTGACAGTTTAGAAGTAGCAATAAATGGATTAATGGCAGCAAGTAATATAGAAGTAAGTATGTTTACAAAAACATTCAGAAAAAAACCTTTCGCCAAAACATTTTCTTATGATAGTACATATGGTAGTGACGATAAATGGTTACTTAATTAAGAGGAAATCATGCATAAATTAAAAATAAGAAATTTCAAAGGATTAAATACATTATATGATAGTGCAGACATAGATATTGAATTCTTTACCGAATATAAGAATGTTTGTACTAAGTATGGATATATTATACCTGAAGAAGTAACTATAGAAGAATTCAAAGTTATTAATAATTTAGTATTTATTAAAGAAATATATTTAGATAATGATAGATATGGTAATAAGGTAGAAAGTAAAAATTATTGGGCAAGAAGTGAAAGTAATTATAATATATCGCTTAAGAAATATTTATTAGTAGTTACCAAAAGATTTATTAAGGTATATGATAATATTAATGAAATACTTAGTTATGATTATGAAGATCATATTATCAAAGTAAATATATTGAATAAAAAAGGAATAGCCAAAGTAATTATTAATAATGAAAGTATATACAAAATATTATTTGTTAATAGAACATACAGATTCAAAGGTACTAAGAAATATAATCAGATAGCAATAGTACCTGTTGTTTATAATAATAAAAGAAACTTTAATTTAGAAATTAAACAATATACAATAACTTCAAAAGCTAATTACGATAATAAAGTATTGGAAAATGAAGTTTATATTCCAAATATTAAAAATTACTATAAAGTAAAAAAAACAACAATTTATCCTTTTCTTGGATTAAATGTACAAGGTGTTGCTAATGATAATTATTTAAATTACAATATAGCAATGTTTAAATCATATGAAGGTGAAGGCATTGATTATCTATTTTTTGAAGGAATTAAGTTAAAGTTATTAGACGCTTATGAAAATAATATTTATGCATTTAATCGTGATATGTTATATGCTGGTTTAGGTTGTCCTGAAAATAATACTGTTGGATTCATTAAGTATACTAATCCAAATAATAATATATTATATATTATTCCATACAATTCGTTAATAAGAATAATTAATCAGAATTATTTAATTAGCATGATTAATGATGGAAAATGTCAAAAATGGGATAATTTTAGTTTTACTTACACTAATATATTACATACTGTAAGTAAAAATAATTATTATTGGGGATATGTAAAAGATGGTAATGTATATTATAAAACAGACATTAGCAAACCATACGGAATAAATATTGTTCTAAATGGTACTTTTATAGTATTTACTTTAGAACAATTAAATAATATGATAAATGAAATCAATAATGGATTATTTTATCAAAATTATTATGTTAATAAATTAGTAGATATAGACGCAACAGGATTGTCAAATAATCAAATAAATAAAGTTGAAATAGTTATTACAGGAGAATTTGATAATACTAATGAGGAAGTGTTGTATTATGAAAAGTTTTCAATAGAAAACGTTGCAAACAAATATGTTCTTACTTTAGATTGGGATAATTATAATAATATGACATTTCCCATTAATATGACTAAATTGTATTTTTATTACAAGATTGATAAAGAAAATGATTTTCAACAATTTCATTGTTTAGATTTTCAAGGTGAATATCAAAATGATAATAATGTATTTTTAATATCACAAGAAACAAATATAGGAATATACTTAACACAAACAATAGGACATAATTTTATATCTTCCGATTATGAAGTAAAAGCCAATAAACAATTAATCAAAGCAAATGATATAATCGATATTAATGGTATACAAATAGGATTATATGGCAATGCAGTAGTTTATCCTGCTGTTGGTAGAGGAAAAATATTGGATGATATATATTATAAATACAATGTTATTCCAGATGTAGAAGGGGATATATTAGCTAATATATCAAATACATTGGGAGTATATAATATAGATTTGAAAGAATTATATATTATCGAAATAAGGAATACAGAAGGAATATTATTATTTTACTTAAAAGAATCAATACCTTATATAATTAACAAAGACAAAGATATAATATATACTCCTATTGGAGTAATTATAATGACAAATAAAGGTATAGTATTGTTTGATGGTAAAAGCAGTACAATATTAAGTGAAGCAATAAATAACATAGTAGAAGAGAAATATAAAGTAAGTAATATATTTTATGATAAGATAAGACAAGAATTACATTTTATAAATGATAGATGGTATAGATATGATTTTACTGTTAAAGTATGGAATGAATTTACTATTCCAACCAATAGTGATGATAAATATATTATACCAGATGAATTAATAAATTACGATGATAAATTACTTGTTCGCGATAATAGTACGTTGTATGAATTAAAATATACCAATAATGCAACGGCATATCTTAAAACAGTATTATTTCAAAATGGGCAGGATAATATCAAAATAATGTTGAATGATATAACATATGATGAAAATGTAAATAATGTAAGAAAAATAACGAAACAATTTATTCCATTAAAAAATAGAAAGTTTAAAGATTACTTAGATTTTAGTTTTTTAGTAAAAGAAAAATTATATTCAGTAGAGTTTGATGTGGATATAATAGAAATAAATAATATGAAATTACAATACAGTAGGAGGAATTTATGAATGATTTAATAAATAAGAAAGAAAGACCTTCTAAAGAACAAGATAAACGTGATATTCAGATGAAATTAATTGAAAAAAAGCTTATATTACAAAGTAAAAAGTAGAGGTTTATATGTTACAATACATTCCAGCTTTAATGTCTGTCGTAAACGCAGGATTAAATTTATCCGCTAAATCCGAAATAGGGAAGAAACAAACAGAAGCTAAAAAGAAAGCATTAGAATTATTAAGTAGAAATAAACTAACTGATAATCAAATAGAGAGTCAAGTACAACAAGTAGGAAATACATTTAATACAGCAGCATTAGAATCGTTAAATAATAATGCATATGGCAGTGCAGGAATATTAAACAGTGATTTGGTTAGAACAATTGCTGCAGCCAAACTAGCACCACAAAGAGCTGCTGCGGAAGTACAAACAAGACAGCAATTATATAATCAAAATAATCAGATTAATACTCAAATGGCTGAAATAGAAAAAACACCTATTGAAGGAATTACTACAGGAGAAGCCATAGGACAAGCTATTAATACGGGAATGCAAGCGTTCTCATTATTTTCAGAAATAGAAAATCAAGAAGAATATCTTGAATTTTTGAAAAGTATGTACGGAGATAATACTATCCAAATAACGAATCCAAATAATTTTTATAAATTGCCCCCTAAACCTATTATTAATGAAATAAATAAAAACAATTTTCTTTTACCTAAGTTAAATTTATTAGGGAAGTAACATATGGCACTAATAGATTTTTCACCTGGACTTCAAGCGTTAGGTAAGATGTTTGAAAATAATATCAAACAACAAACCGATATGCTTGAAAAAGCAATGGCAATAAAAAAAGAAAATGATTTGCTCAAATTTAATCAAATAGCTGTTTCTTCTTTAAGTGATGTAACTGATGAAAAAGATTTGAATAATATGTATTACATGCTGTTTGATTTAGCAAATCAAATGAAAGTACCAGATAAAGGAGTACAAACATTACAAACTTTATATCAACAAAAAACTAATCAAATAGAATATAATAAAAAAGAAAAAGACGCATTAGAAAAAATAAATCTTCTTAAAAATACAAATACATTCAAAGAGTATAATAATACAGTTGCTCCGATTAATAAAGTTGTAGATGATTTACAATTACAAGGATTTTCAAATCAACAAATATTAAACTATGTTAATCAGTTGAATAACGTAGAAAAGAAACGTACAATGTCTTATGATTATAATGCAAGCAAATATACTTATTATGAAAATTTTGCAAGTGATAGAGTATCTTCACAAGGTGTTGGTAAAATTATATACAAAAAAAATGGGAAATATTATTTCGAAAATGAACAAGAACCTATAACAGACCCTACAATTATAGCATTATATGAAAGTAAAGAAAAAGAAGTTAAAGAAGAATTATATACCAGATTACTAAGATATAAACAATTAAAATCGATGGAAGATAAGCCAGAACCTACTGTAGATGAAACAACAACATATAAAGCTTATAATAGTACTATGAATGCAGCAGGAAGTTATATAGGTACTCATTATGCTCGTAATATTGACATGCAAATTTCTAAAGATGGTAAAAACCCTATGCTTAAATATGGTTTGGTGATTACAAAACAACCATTAAGCTCTAGTATTTTAACGGGAGATAATCCAAATCAAACTGCTTTTACGGAAACAGAAATTGAAGGAATGAAAAGTTTGACAACGGTAGGAGATATGAATCCTGCGAAAGCTGTTACAATATATAATGTAATAAAAGAAGGATATTTCACTACTCGTAAACATAAGGTTGGTAATGAGTGGGTAGAAAGAAATCTAAAAAATCCCGCAGATTTTCCGGAAAAAGATTTTACAAAAATTGATGATGTGGTGACACAAATAGTACCGCATATTTATATTGACCCATTATCTCAAGAACCAACCATAGATAGAGAAGCATTTAAACAAATAATGCACAAATATCACATATATCAAAAACAAGACCAAGACTTTTTCTTTAATGCAGCCATTATTAAAAGTCAGATTCCATTTTATGATAAAAAATAAATTGAGGTAAAAAATGAGTTTAGACCAATCAGCTTTAAATATAATGCCTAAAATAAGATATAATTTTCCAATTTTGGATAAATACAAATATTATGTACAAAATGGTTTAGATGACGCAAGAGCAACAAGATTAGCAATAATAGACGCATTAGATTATAATTATCAGAAGTTTTATAACCCCAACTTTACTGTTGATAGTTTACCAAATAGAAATATTGAAGGAACAAAAGAAGTTGGAATAAATGAATTAGATTATATTATCAAGAATTACAAAACAGCAACAGATGGCTTTCAACAATATAAAAACAAAGAAACTCAAGATTATGAAAATTTCAAAAATGATAAGAAAGAAAAAGAACAATCTAAGCAAAAAGAAGAAATAAAACCTGTAATTAAAATTGAAGAACCAAAACAGCAACAACAAACACAACAATCAAAACAACAACAGATACAGCAACCTAAACAGCAACAGCAAGTTTCGGAAGATAATTCACAGGTAACAAAACTTAATTTTATGCCTAATGTATTTAAGGATTACAGAGATAATTATGTAGAAAAAGACGATGTAACGACAAGTTCAAAACAAGAACAGATAACTCAACAAGATACTGTTAAGCAAGGTACTGTTAAACAAGATACTACAAAACAAAATGTTACGAAACAAGATACAGTAAAGCAAGATATAATAGAACAAGACACAGTAAAGCAAAAGAAAACAACTGTTCAAAATAAAAAAATACCAAAAAATAATGTATCGATAAATAAGGGTGACCAATATTATTATTTAGTATATCGTAATTCTGACCCTAAATATGTTAGAAAATTTGAAGAAATTAAAGCATATCTAAGGACACAAAGCGAAGATGAAAGTGATGTTGTTCCTCTAGCAAAATATTTAACATTAAAAGCTTTTCATGATAATAAATATAATTACAAATCTCTTGATAATATAGAATCTGCAAAACATTTTGTAAGCTCTATTGATTGGAATGATTTATTGGGAATTGTTAATCCTAGTTTTGGTGAAAAAGAACAACAACGCAATGATGTTCCAACTACACCTATAAAATATTATATGGAAGAAGATGGTTCTTTAGAAGCTAAATTTGACTTGAAAAATGCAAAACAAAAAGTTGAGACTTACGAAAAACATGTTCCGTTATATAAAGAACGATTGGAAACTATTAAACAAATAGTTCCTGCTAAAGAATTTGAAAAAGTTTTAAACAAAAATAAATCTTTTGCTTATGATTATGCAAAAGGAATAGCAATGAGTTCTGCTGCTGCAGGTAATAAGATTGGTTTTATATCTCCATATGACAAAGATAAAGAAGAAAAATATCCTGAGTTAAAAACATTAAGATATTTTGAAGATTTAATTGCACAAGGAAAATATTCTGTAAATTTAAAAGAATACGAAAAAAAGGTTGCAGATGAATGGTATGAAAGAAATATTAATAATAAAATACCAAGTTACAATAAATTAAATACTATAGAGAAAAAAGCATTACATTTTACTAAAGGATTTTTATCATATTTTTATACAGATGATTTAAGTGAAGCATTTGACATGCCTAACAGAGAATATGTGGATTTGTTGGAACATATAACCTATAAAAAAGCGAACAATAATCAAATTAACAAAGAAAAAATTGATACAGTAAAAAAATATAAAGAAGAAGTAGATGGTTTGCTTAATCAAGGTTTTGAAGCGGCTGGCGCGGCTGTACCTTTTATGATTGAAATGATGGCTTCAGGTTCTGTTGGTGTTATTGGCAAAGTTAAAGAAGCAGCAAAATTAACCAAAGGTTTAACATTAATTAAGAGAATACTTCCAATAGCAAAAGCATTGGGTATTGGATTAACAGAAGCTGGAGTAAAAAGCTACGCTATAATGGGTGGAAAAGCAGCATTACAAACCATTACTTCACCGTATATGCATAGTGATGAAAGTACTTTTGATAAAACAAAATATGCTATATTCACGGGTATTATAGAACCTGCTGTAGAAGGTATATCGGAAGAAATATTTGGTGAATGGGGATTTAAAAAGAATTTGGCTGCTCCATTAATTCAAAGAATATTCAAAGGAATAACAAACTGGACTATTTTTAATGTTCAGGAAAACTTAGAAGAAGATTTTTCCGATACGGTAAGGGATATTTTAATATCCAAGCCTAATGAATATCAATCATTTATAGGACAATTATTTAATGAAACTCCTGATTTTCGAAATAAACAAATTATAGCAATTAGTACTGCTTTAACAATAGGAGCTTTGGGAGGAGTTAATGCTTACCATAATTTCATTAGAAAGAATGAAATATTACGTGGGCATGAAGATGTGATGATGACAATCTTTAATAAAAAGATTGATGAAGTTAAATCAAAAATCTTGGATAATTTAATTGGAATATCAAATATAAAAGAAGCTGCTAAATTGCAAGATAAATTCAATCAAGTAGTTAATGCAGCATTTAATTTAGGGAAAGACAAAGCAGCAACTATTGAAGAGTCTTTTAAGCTGGGAATTGAAGAATTAGCTAATCAAAATCAGGATGGTTTACTTGATAGTATAATAGATGAAGTTAAGAAAAATATACCGCAAATATCAAAAAGTATTGAAGATGAAGTAAATCAAATAATACCTGTACTTCAAAAATTAATGCCGAGTTATGATAGCAATTTAATAAAAGCGGTATTATTAAATAAAGAAGATAGCATAAGACGAAATTATCTTTTATTTGATACTACAGTAGCTGAAATTAAGGGAAACCTATTTAAATATTTTATTAATGAAACTAATTCCAAATTAACTCAATCGCGTACTGTTGTTGAAAAACTACAAGAAGATATTATACAATTACAAGAAAAAATAAAAACAGAAAAAGATACAAAAATAGCTCAAGGTTATACCCAAGAAATAAATCAGAAAATTCAAAGTATAATTGCTGAAAATTCTAAAATAAATAAATTACAAAAGAAAAAAGCAGCATTATTAATAAATACCGATGTTACGAGCTCAAAAGGAAAAGTTGATTATTTGAATTTAATGTTATTTGAAAATCCAGTAGAATATAATATAGACGAACATTTAGAAAAAAATATTAATATAATAAATACTTATTTATTAAAAGAATTAGGTTATAGTCAAGAAGAAATAAACAGAATAAACAACAAAGTAAAATCTTTGGATGAGTTATCAGAAGATGAAGAAATACTAAACAGAGTAATGTTGCAAGAAGCAGGTTATAAGAAAAATGAAATTGATGAAATTATAGCAAACAAAAAATATAAAAAATATTCTACAATTAATAATGCAACAATTAATCTGGCTCTAAAATTAGATAATCCAAAGATTATACAAAGATTATTATCAATACATTATGCAATTACAGATAAAGATATCAATGATGAAGATGAACAAATATTTGCACATACTGTAATGAATAACTTGAAAGAAAGAATAATTGCTCAAAAAATGAACGATTATACGGGTTTAGATAGTAAAAAAGCCAGAAGTCTTTATATTAATAAATTGAAGAATGAATTACCCGAGATTTTCTATTCATTAAATATGTTCAATGAAAAAGATATTGTAGATTTAGTAGAAGGTTATTTTCAAGCGACGGACAAAGCAGGCTATTTAAAAGACTTTATAGAAAATAAAGTTGCTGCAAACGAAGAAAATATTAAACAATATTTAGTCAATGACCCTAATATAGAAGCTAAAATAGAAAAATTAGAAAAACAACGCAACAGAATTATTAATAACTTAACTGCTCAAATAACAAATACTTTTAATCGTATTGAAATAGAAAGAGAAGCATATAATAGAGCAGTAGCAGACAAAATCTTTGATTATAATAAACCAATATTAGAACAAATCAAAGAAGTTGTTGGTGAAAAAGTATATGATGAAATAATCAAAGATTTACCACAAGACATAATTGATGAAATAAATAATTTCGATATTAAACAATATAATGTTACAAAACAAATACCCGAAAAATTAAAACCATATTGGTATTTATTTCAAGTAGTTTCTCCAATGTTTGTTAATGAAGCCACTACAGAACAAGAATTGACTGACGCTATTAACAATGGTTATTTTGTAAGAATATATGATAGCAAATTAATATACAATAAAAAGACAGGTATTAATTATGTTGGTATTTCAAAATATCTTATGAATGTTTTTATTCAACGTGACATAATTGCTAATTTTAAGCAACCTGAAATAATAAAGATATTACAAAACTTTGACCAAATTGATGTAAAACAAACAGCTGCAAATATAAATAAAGAATTAATGGATTTTTACCATTATAATGACTATAATATATTCAAACAATTATTCGGTAAAAGATATAAATTTAATACTAATAATAAAGTATCTTTATTATTCTTATTAACTCCTTATGAAAAAGTTTTGGAAGATAAGGCAAATAATAAAGAAGGTACAAGAGAAACAAAATTATACGATGAATTAAATGAATTAAAATTATTGGGAGTTGATTCCGGGCTAGTAGAATATTTGCGTACAAGCTTTATGTTAAAAGCTCCTATTGTTACAACTGAGTTAAATGTTTTCCAAATACCAAAAGAAGTAAAACCATTTTTTGATTATTTAATTAGTGAAATTAAAAAAGAAACAGGAAGTATTGATTTAAGCGGTATAAATAAAACAATAAATTCTTTAAAAAAGAATGTAAATTCTTTGAATATAAAGAAATTTATCACAACTATAGCACTTATATCAAGACAATACAATAAAGATACTGCTAAAAAAATAGTTGAAACAATAATAAATTCTCCCGATTTTATGATAAATAATGGATATAATATAAATTTTATAATCGGAGAATTAACAAGAATAGTAAATAATATCAACAATAATGATACGAAAGATATTGCACGAAACTCAATCAATGAATTTATAAAGATACTAAGAAAATACAATGATGAAAATAGTTATAATATCGACCCAATAGATTATAGTGATTATAATGATTTAATAGATAAGTTTGCTAATAATAAAGAACCTAAAAAATTTGATGAGTTAACTTATCAATACTTGGAAAAAGTATTTAAAGAAGCTAATGTTAGTTTAGAACATTTGGATAAAGCATTTGAATTATATGGTAATCTGGAAGCACCTTTAAAATTTGATGATATTATGCAGTACATAATATCAGTTTTAGATATAGAAGGTATTTTTAATGGTGAAATTGGTGATATTGTACAGAATAGATTGCATAAATTAATTCTTATGTTGAGTTATTTTGAGTTTGAAAAAAATATAAACGGTATTCCTACTACAGTACCATTTATGCATTCTTCCATGTTGAATAATTTATTGGATATCTCTGAAAAAATATATTTATCATATTTACCAGACAGTTTATCAAACAAAACTTTTGATAAATTTATTAAATCTATTATACAAAGAAATAATTTAATGTTAGGTAATATTGATTTAGGGAAGCATTTTCCTGTTAAATACAATAAAAAAGGCAATCTAATTAATTTCCAAAAATATGTAAAATTGTTTGAAGAATTACACAATCTAAATCCACGACACACATATTTATTAAAAATAGCAGAAGAATTAACAAAAATTGGAACGCAATATAATCAATTAAATCTTCAAGATGTAACTGACGAAATAACTAATTTACATAATTCATTTGTAAATAATAAAATAACTAAAGATAAATATGTCAAAGAGATGTCTGATTTATTGACAGAGTATATTAAACTTTTGAATTATAAATATAATAAAAATTATGATGTACAAATAGAACTTGACGTTAATGATGAGAATATTTTTGCAAAATTTCTTTATAGTTTGTATGGTAAATCAGATAAAGCCATACCTGAAAATTATATATTTGAAGTATTTGACCTAATAAATGATTTAGATGATTTAGGATATAATGTTTATATAACAGAGAATTTGGAAGATTTAGAAGTTGTTTTAGCGGCTTTTGATTATTATAATAAATTTCCTGAAAAAAGAATAGTAAGAAATATTAAAACTTTACAGCAAAAATATTCCGAAGGTAAAATTGACACAAATACTTATGTTAAAAGCTTATCAATAATATTAGAAAAATTATTAGATAAATTAAGTAAAAAATATTCTTCCAATAGTAAATTAAAATTTAATTTAGATAAAAACTCTCCAAAAATATTTGTAGATTTTATAGGTGATATACTAAAAAATACGGATGTTTATGATTATCATTTTTTCGAAGAATTATTTGATGAATTAAGTGTTGTTATGAATTTATCTGAATATTTGGATGAATTAAACAATATGATGACGTCGGATAATGTCGAAGATGAATTTGCTATATCATCATTGGCTGAAATAATGACAGAATATCTCAATGATAAACAAGAAGTTAATCAAGAAAAAAAACTTCTGCTTGAAGATATAAAATACAAAATACCTTCCGAAAATAGTTTAATTATCTTTTTCCAAGATAGTCTTGAATTTCCAAATGAATTTAATAATTATACACCCGAAACATTAATTGAAAGTTATAATATTACAGACCCTGCTGTTAAAAAGAATGTAGAAGAAATATTCAACAAAATAAGCAACTATTTAAAAAAATATAATATATCCAATGTAGAAGAACATGTTGATAATATACATAAACAATTATATGGATATATAGAGTCTGCTCAAAGTTTACCTTATATTGTATATTCCGATAATAATAATCACTTTAAAGATAAGAAAAAACTTTTAACCGACCTTGTTACCAAAGACAATAAGACCTATATTTATATTAATACTGATTATACGAAAAATTTATTGGAAAGAAGAACCCTTATACGATATGCCGAAACTTTATTTTATACCGAACATATGTTGGATTTGTTTAATAAAAGAGATAAAGACGAAATATTACAGAAAGTCGATAATGTAAGAAGATATTTAATGAAAGTATACAATGCCATAAAAGACCTTGATACTGAAGATGAAAATTTTTCCGAAAAATTATGGAAAGGATTATATGATAATCGTTTAATTACAAAACAGGTTCACGCAAACAGAAATAATATAGCGAAAGATAATTTAAAATATATTTATAGAGTCATTAAACATTTAGCAGAAACAAAGATAACAAATGAGTCATATTTAAAAGTATTGCTTGGTTATTATTTTCAAGGAAGCAATATAGATGTAGATTTTGCTTCTGAATTTAAAGAAGTAAACATTAATGATATAAAAATATTTTTCGGTGTATTAAGTTACAAACAATACAAAGCAACACATCGTCTTTACGATTATATTATAGAAACAATCTCTAAAATAATAAATGCAATAAATATTACATATAATAAGGAAAATCTTGGAGAAGCAATATTTAAATTATACGGTGATTTATTATCAGTTGGGATGGAATATACACGCCGTTATAAAGAATTTCAAGAGAATATTGAGAAAAAAAGAAAGGAATTAGAAGAATTTGGTTATAAAGTAGATGGTAATATTGCCACTATTGAAATTACAATTTCATTACAAAATAAATCTTACAAGTTTTCTCAAACAAAAGAAATAACTTTCGATTATTCTTATTATGGTGATACAGCAATCCTAGATAAAAATAAAGATTTTCCTGTAAAATACATTTATTATAATAATGAATTATTTGAAATATTAGATGAAATATCAGATATAATTAAAAGTGATGGCGAATATAAGTTTATTCTATATGAAAAAAATACAAAAAAACCAATAGAAATACCTGTAAATAATATAGAAGGTGTTAAAAATATTTCAGGTAAAGAAACATTCTATCTAAAAGATGAAGAACAGAAATTAGATAAAGAAAGCATTCTAAATTATATACATACTACAATTCCGAAAAGTAAAAATCTAATAACCTTCTTTGAAGATTGTTTTGTATTTCCAAGTTTATTACAGTCATATAATGGTGATGTTGAAAAGTTTTGCGAACTATTTAATATATATAATGATGAACTTAAAAAAGCAGTAACAGATATTATAAATAAAGTTAGTAAGTATATAAATGACAATAATTTAGTTGACGAACCTTATGTTATTGATGAATTATATAAAGATATAGAAGGTCATTTATATAAAGATAGGGAAAAAGAAGTACCATATATTGTTTACTCAGACAAAAATTATGCTTTTTCAGGCGAGATTTTCGACGAAGATACTTATGGTGTTTACGTTAATAGCACAAAAACAATTTATATTAATTTATCCAAAGCACCTTATTTGTCTATAAGGAAAAATATAATAAACCACGAAAGAAATCATTTTTACACAAATCAAATGTTGGAATTTTTAGATGATGATTCTTATAAAGATATAATGAAGGATGTTGATTCATTAAGAAGTTATGTTACTAAAAATTTCAAACGTCATTTAGCTAAGTTAGATATTGAATCTGCTTTCTTTGTGGAAGAATTTTGGGATGTACTATACAAAGAAGCAAAGATTATAGATAAAACTGCTTACGATAACCGTAATAAATTTTCGGACGAAACTGTAAAATACATGTTCAGTGTTCTTAAAAATTTATCTTCATATGAAGAAAGAATTGAATTTTTGAATGAAATATTTGCTTATTATTTTCAAGGGGGATTTACTCCACCTTCTTCTGAAGAGAAAGAAATTTCTTTAACCGATTTTAAATTGTTGTTTTCTTTGTTAATCTATAAAAATAACAAAAATAATATTGCTATTAAAGCTATAGATAAAATCAAAGAAATAGTCAAAAAAATAATTAATGGATTAAATATTGCATACAATAGCGATAATGTAGGAGAAGAAATATTATCGTTGTATGAAAGAATGATAAAAAATACAAAAAGCATAAGAGACCCAAAAAGAGTTCAAACAGGTTATAAAGAATTCAAAGAAAAATTTGAAAGTCTTGGCTATACCGTAAATGGTAATACTGCTACTTTAAAGTATACAAGCAAAAAATACGCTCATACATATGACATAGAATATCTTCTTGTAGACCCATATCTTCAACCTATGAAAGCGGTGAAATATAAAGCACCTGTAAAAGTAATGCTTTATAATAATAAATATGCATTTGTAAATCAACATGGTATTGAAGATGGAGAATTATACTTTATAATACATTTACTTATAGACGGTCAATATCAAAAAGTAAAAGTTTATGAAAAAGATACCGAGTTGGAAGGAGATAGCGAATATACTGGATTGCAATGGTTAATAATTAATAAAATACATATTTTAAAAGAAGAAGATGAAGCAGAAACTACGGAGGAGATAAAAGAAGAACAACCTCCAAAGAATGAAGAAGATGAAGAAGATTATGATGATTGGGAAGTTGTTTCTTCTTTGGAAGACGCTCTTAAAAAGAGAAAGAAGCCAGAAAAAACTTCAAGCGAAAATATTGTAGATAATATTTTTGATGATTCAAATAATATAAATCCCGGAGATTATGACGATACTTTTGATGGTGATGATATATACATGTCTCAAGTTAACATTGAAGATAATCAAATAGAAAACAAACAATTATTCTATGATATAGCAGGTAAATATAATATAGCAAATAATGATTTACATTCCTTGCTTGCTATAATGTTTAATAATAATGTTCATGCTAATAATAATTTTGCTAATCCTACAGCTTATGCAAGCGAGTTGATTGATGTACTTGCATTCTTTATTTATCAAAATAAATATTTCGGTATAAATAAAGAAAACTCCGATAATTTGGAAAATATTAGAATAATAAAAAATATTCTTCGTGGTAACATAGACGAAAAGTATAATGCTGCAGCTGTACAAAATATCAAACAATTTTTACAAGATTTATATACTTTGTATTATAATCTTCTAAATACAAGTAATTATTTTAGCAAAGCAAGTAAAATCAACAATGTTAATTATGATTACTTAACTATCTCTACAGACAGTGTATTTTTGAATGCTAATCTTTCTAAAGATAATTTCATTAATACATTAATCTTTGATTTAACTTCCAATGATTCTTTTGGATTATCTGGACAACATGTATACAATTTGTACAATACAGGTTTATATAATAATTATGATTTAGATATTGATGTAAATAATCATAATTTGGAAAGTCTCAGAAAATATATAGAAAGAAAATATAATAATGCTGTATTTATTACTTATGATAATAGTACTGCAACATATTTAATTCCACCAAAAGATACTAAAATAAATATAATTGAAAGTTATAATAATGTTCCTACGAAATATGAAATTATCAAAAACAAAGAAGTAGTAGGTACATATACAGTTAATAATTTGCTTGGTACTATTAATGAAAAATCTACGGGTGTTCAAGCTGTATTTGTAGATTTTCATATTAAGGATGGTAAAAGTAAACATAGAGAATATAATGTTGGTGACAAAACTATTAACTTATCAACTTATTCATTTAATAAATTATCTAAATTCAAAAACAATTATACAAAAATTGGTAAATTAAAATACAATAATAATTTATTCTATTCCGAAATACCAATACCTGAAGCACCCAAACCAGACGTAGGAACTAATTGGATTAATCAAGCCGAAAATACTGAAAATGTAGATTTTACAGAAAACTTATTGGAAGAGTTTGAATTAGGTGGTGATTATGGTTTTGAACATAACGTAAACATTAATTACAATGGATTAACCGATTTATTGCAGCGTATTGCTAAAATAAATGGTGTTCCTGTAGAAAAGTATAAAGAATATATTAAAACAATGACTATTGAAGAGTTTATGAATTTCTTCCTTGAAAGAGAAGGAGACGATTATAATACAATCGCAGAAAAAAACTATAGACTCGAATTAGTTATATCTCGTATAAACGAAAAAACTACATATGGTGAATATACAAGAGAAGAGATTATCAGAAATGTATTGGTAGAATTATATAGAAAAATTACTTCTTTGAGATATGTAAATACAATAGTTATCACAATTCCTGAAGATGAGAAACTTGAAAAGATATATTCACATTTGGAAGAAGATACCGAATTCGCCAAAGAACTAATCAAAGAAGGAGGGCCAAATGTTAAACTGGAAGGAAAATATATTAATCCATATTTTCCTGATATGGAAATCTTTAGTTATATGGAAGAAATGTCCAAATTAACAGGCATTGAGATTGAAGTAGAAATTATTGCGGGTATAAATGGTGAATCTATTGGTAGAATTGGATTAACCGATATATCCGATGATGTATTGGAAAATAGATTAGAAGTAATTAGCAAAATATTGGATAAGAATAATCGAATATTCTTGTTACCATTCAGTGATAAAAATACTTTACCATGTATTAGATTTAAGAATGCACAAGACAAGAAAAAGTTTGAAGAAAAATTATTGGAATTCCATAATCAAATGGAAGATTTGTATAGGTTCTCTAAATTTACCATACCACAAATCGAAGAATATAAAAAAGCAAACGAATTACAAGGAGATGTTAACGAAGATATTGTTCAATATAACAGTAAAAACAGACAGTACTTTATAGAAACATACGGAGAAGAAAAAGGATTAGAGTATATTAAATATTTATATAATATCAAAATGTTTAATAATGCCGAGAAAGTATCGCGAAAAGAAATACTAAACGCTTATACTTTAAGATTATTAATAGAAGAAATAAAATTAGGAAATAAAGAATGGCTTAAAACAGGGGTTCTAAATTATACTGCTATTAAAAATACCGAAGCAGCAAAATTATATAAACGTCAAAAACCAATTATAGCAAAATATAATGGCAAAGTAAATAGTGTTACATTGCAAGCAATGGAAGAAGCAGGTATTGTTTTAGATTCAAATCCTGATAACATTGCTTATTATATACCCGAAGAAAACGAATTATATATTAATGCTGCCATTGTAGGTGCCGAAGGTATGGATATAGTGGAAAATGACGAAATTTATAATTATTTCTATGATAAATATGGACATTTCAGATATGATGGCTGTACATTCATATTACCTGAAGTTAAGCAAATATTATCAATAAACGATGGTAGTATGAATCCAGGTGCTAAAAAGAATTATATTACTTGGGAAAACACTATGTGGAAACATTCCATGCAAGTTGTTACTGAAGAAGCTGATGAATATAATATTTATCAATATATGAGAAAAAATAATATAGGTATATTGGCATTTAATACGAATGAAAAGATAGCAACTAAAGTACCCGCTGTAGATAGTTATGGCTATAATTATATTGGTGCTGCAATATATTCATATGATATTAATAATAATGTAGTAGGTAATTTAGCTAAATATCAAACTATATCCGCTTATGAATTATTTGAAGGTGGAGCTAAGGATAAACGTATTAAATTACCTATCAGTTCTATAATGAGAATAGGCGAAACACATACCAATAAAACAAAAGTTAAGAACATTCAACAGTTGGTTAACAGCTCCGGTGTATGTTCGGAAAATCCTTTGATACCTGATGAATTGGTAGAAATATTCAGAAATTTATCATACGAACATGGTAAAAAATTTGTTGATGAATTATTCGGAGATGAAAACGGAGTTGAAAAACAAAAGATAAAATTAACACAATATGTTAAAGATGTATTAAATGATGAAAAGAAATATAATACAAGTGTTCATGAAGTATTCAGAACATTATACGGATATCTAAATGAAGCAGATGATGAAACGATATTCCAAACAATATTATATTCAAGATATGTTCCTGTAGTTTATAGTATATTTAGAGATTTTTACGGAGACGAATTATTATCAAGAGTTAAATTAGAACAAAAAGGAACATCATGTACATTAACTCCTGACTTGGGTAATTTATCTCCTGCAAGAAAAAATCCAAATATGCCACAAGCCTATGATGATGATGGTTATTTAAAACCTGATTATTGTCATATTTCAAGAGATGTAGCAGAAAGAATGAACCTAAAAGTTGGTAGTAGAATAATTGTAAATATTACTCCAACAGATAGTGCTATGGGTATAAAATCAGTTATAGTTGCTAATATATTAGATACAGACAAAATAGACACAAGTACTGTTATTTTATCACCTGAATATATTATGTTGGTAGGTAAAGATTATGATATCGATAAAGTAGCTATGTTTGTATATGATAAAGAATTTATGACTTGGGAAACATGGAAGAAGATGGTAGCTCATTTGAAAGATTTATGGATATCATATGCTGCAGCTATGGAAGGATTTACTCAACAGGATAACATTGCTGACGCATTCTCCGAAAAGAATCAAGTTAAAGCATTATCAAGATTATTACCTACAAGACCGAACAATCAGAAAATTAATCCATTTACAATGAGAGGGTTTTTGTTAGCAGGTGAATATACCAAAAAGATGGCTGCAATTATAGCTATGAGACAATTTCATTTGTATTTTAGTATGAATGGATTAATTGTAAATCAAATTAGAGATGGAAAAAGTAATCCTATAAGTGTAGCAAGAAATCCAAATTGGTTAGATATACATTTAGCACATTTATTACTTACAAACTGGGAAGTAGACTATCCAAATACAATGGCTAAAGAAAACTTTATATATAATGAATATATTTTATTTAATATGATGTTTGGAAATAAACTATGGGATGGAATGGATAAACAAGAAAAAATGAAGTTATTATCCGAAGGGAAACCATATGTTCCTCCAAAATATTCATATTTATATAAAGTTTATCGTAGATTGTTATCTGCATTATCACCATTGTTTAATATCCCGAGATTTAAGAACCAGCCCGGGTTTTCAAGAACACAAAATACTTTATTATCAATTTATAATCATGAGCAAAAACTTGTAAGATTGGCATTATCCAATAATGAGAAACTTGTAATAGATTTTGAATATCATAACAGATATTATATTGAACAATTTATTAACGCAGTAACTACGGTAAGTCGTACAGAATATTTAATAAGATTTGATAAAACAGCAGAAAGTTATGCAAATAATTACCATTTGGTTAATTTAAAATTCTTTTTAGACAATATATCAAAATTCTCGGATAAATATTTTGAATACAGACTATACGCTTTAATTGGAACATTATTAAATACCATAGATGACTTAGCTAAAAATGACAATAAGATATTAGCTTTGGATTATATGGAAGGTAAAATATCTTACATTCCAACTGCTTTATCTGTATTGGAATGGGGTAAAAAAATAGTTACCGATAATAAAGTAGAATATGAACCCAAAAATACACCGCAAATTGTTGCAATAGGAAGAGCAATAAAGGCTTCTATACAACAATTATTATTCTTACCATATAATTGGAAATATGCAGGTGTTAAACCTATTAAAATAGGAAATACAGTTAATTTAAATACAAACAGAAAATATTATATTGTTAATACAAGACAATTAGAAAACACAATAAAAGATTTAGATGAATATCTTGAGTCAATAGAATATAAGTCTGAAGAAGATTTAACTCCCGAAATTATGGAAACTATGATTGAGAAAGTAAGGGGACATATTGCATTCACAAATAAAGATGTGGATGATATAGAGAATTCATTTGAAGTTATAATACCAAATATAAAATTTACAAATCATGAAAATGAAGATAGCAATATAGTAGAAGCACGAGCTAAAATTAATAAAGAAGCTATCATGAATCTTTTGGCTGAAGAAATTCATAAAGAATTAACAACAAGAGATATAAGCGAAAAATATGGTATTGATTTATTATGGTACGAAAAACATTTTGCTACGATATTAAAAGAATATCTTAGTAACAGAGAATATGCAGAACAGGATTTAGAAGAAAAGATTAAATATGTTTTTGCCAAAGTATACGGTATTAAATACGATAAAACTAAAGAAACTCAAGAAAAATTAGAAAAGCAGATAAGAAGCGCATTAAAAGATATATTTAATGTTGAAAGTATAGAAGAATTAAAGCAAAAATATTTAGAGCTTAACGAAAAAACACAAGACCCACAAATAGAAGCAGTTAAAGAACAATTAAAAGATTATGCAACTGCAAAACCAAGATGGGATAGAATATTCCTTGCTTCTTTTGAAATGTTATTAACAAATAGAATACAAAATTTAGTTAGATATGATAAACCAATTAATTTAAATAATGAAGTATTACCATATTTACTAAGTTCATTTTATTACTGGTATTGTCAAATTACCGATATTGCTCGTACTTTAGAAGGTAAAGGCTTACAAAATGTATTTAGATATGAATCTACCTTGTATAATATTATCATAGGTGGTGTACTTGGAAGGTTAAATTACGGTACATATAGATATGATATATATTTGCAAAAATGGACAAGAAGAGGAAAAGGCATATTACTCGGACAGCAGGAGAGGAATGTAACTAAAATATCCGAAATGGAAAAAATGATTGAAAATACAATCGGTAATAGTAATTTAAATACTATTGCTTATAAATACTTATCGAAACAATTTGTTAAGCATATAATCAATGAACCTTTCAAGATATTCAATACTGTATCTTTTGGATTAAGCACAAAGCTTATAAATGAAGTAAATAATTTATTAGCGGAAAACGAAAAACTTGAAATAGATGGTAATTATACTATTACATTTAGTTCAACTCCTGAAGAAAGTTCTACAAATAACACTATAATATTTAAGAAAAATGATAAAGTAGAAGCAGTAGTAAGAAAAGCAAATGAAAATAAAATAATCGAAGCTATATTTAATACTAACGAAGTATGGAATGTAGACCCGATGATATTCTGGAATGCATTCAGATTCGATAATCAAACTAATATTCGCGATAATGTAAGAATTGAATTGGTTAAGAATGCAGTTGATGAATATATGCAAGAACATAACCTTTCTTTTACACCTATAGAAGGAAAGACTTTCTGTAACTTAAAAGAAGTTATGGCATTTGCAACATTAACACATAACACAGGATTATATAATACAGCAGAACAAGTAGAAAGAATTCCTGCTTCAACGGCTGTTACATTGGTAGGTAGAAACTATAAAGAAGGTAGAGAATATATCGAACAATTATCACGACATTATTCACAACCAAACAATATGTTTTATTCTGCTGTTCCAATTCCACCCGAATTTATGGAAGACGTTGCGCAAGGAGTTGCAACCAATGATTATACAAAAGCAATGGATAAAATTAAAGTTGAATATCAAAAGGTAGAACAATTATTAAATAATCAACCACCAGCCAATTCAACACATTATTTACAAATAAATTATAATAATTTAATTGATTTTTATGAAGATTTATTAAATAATTCTAATAACAAACAAAATCTATTGATAGATTTATATCGACATATAAAGAATTTACAAAAGATATATGATAAACGTAATTATAAAACATCATTTTGGTATTATCTTAGAAGTCTTGTCCCATTACCACCTGTATTTGCAAGAAATTATGACAAACCTATTTTTGGTAGTTATTTAAGTCTAAAGGGTGTATTCGAAGCTATAACATTCACAAGAACATCATATAATAAATATCAAAATGTAAGAGAAGAACAGACTAAGGAAAGTCCATATTTTATTGAAGCTATGAAGGTTGTTGTTAGCGATATGGTTTCACCGATAAACGAAAGGTCTCTTGGTATGAGAGGATTTGGCCCTTTACGATTAGCAGTAACCAAAGAGCAACAATTACAAAAAGATATTATTACATTAGAAGCCGATATAGCAAAATATTTATCTTCAAGGACTTTACGTGATAATATGACAGACAAAGAAATGTCTGATTATTTTTTGGAAGTTATTCGTTTTGAAGAATATATCAGTAAAAACAAATTATTTAATATTAAAATTAATTACGATAATGATACAATTGATTTAATGATTGACGGAATAGAATTTCGAGATATAACTCCGGAAAATATATTGTTAGGTCGTGAAATTAGCAGCAGTGATATTCAACGATTAGGATTACAAACTTATAAAAAATATTCTATTATAGATTTAATGTTGCATAAATTAGCTAATTATAATTTTGGAATAGAGAATATTAATGATATTAAAAATGTTATAAAAACTGCAGTTCTAAATAGAATATTATATTCGGGATTTTTGCCTAAAGAAGTTAACAAAGTTGTTAATTTTATAAAAACAATGTTATCACAGCCTGAAGTTAGAAATGATTTAATAATGTATACAAAAATAAAGAAACTATATAAACGTATAGTAGTTATATATAATTTATTAAATAGTCAAATTTCAACAACAGACGGCAAAAAAGATTTTATTCCTTTTGTGGTAGAAAGAAACATGTTTGAAAAAATGTATTTAGAAAGGAAGATACATTTAAATAATATTAATCCGAAGACATTAAATGGAAAGATAAAAATTCGTGATATTAAAAAAGAAATTAAACAGATATTAAAAGAAGAACCATATTATATTCCAATATTCTCGGATAAAATAAATCAGTATAACTATATGTATCCTGTTAGTATAAGAACACTTGAAAGAGATAGTATTTTTACTAAAGCATTAACTTCGCAAATACATAATATAATTCTCAATATATATAAAGTACAATATAATTATTCAAATAAATTATATAAAATAGAAGAAGAGATAAATAAAAAAACAAGCTATTTATATCATAAAGGAGTTGATTATCTAGATGATTTAAATGTAGCAAAATTATCTCCAAAATTAATAGGTAAAAATGTAGTATTTTATTATGATTATTATTTATCTAATTTTTCAGATTCTATAATGGATTTTGAAGATTATCGCGAAATGTTGGAAGAAGAAAACAAAAGTATAAGTCCATCAATTATAGCAGGTGAATTATTAAATTATAATGATAAATATGTTGAAATAAAATTACCTTCGGGTGAAATAATGAAATATAATATTCATGGTGTCTATGCTTATAGAAAAAATTATAACAATTATACAACATTATCACCATACGAAGGATTATTTGGTCATGTATTTGTCATGCCTGATAAAGGAATTTTAGATTACTTGGATAAACCTTTCCAATACGCTTCATTATTCTTATCGCATGCTATTATGGGTGGTGTATACGGAATAAGAGTATGGTTTACAAATCATATAGGTTCTTTAATACAGATTGCTAATGAATTAGGATATATAAAGACTATAAAATTAGCATTAAAAGGTTCTTCAAAGTTACAGCAATTATCAAAATCAAACGACCCAAAAGATAAAGAGATTATGGACAGATTGATTGTTGCTACATCTGTTGTTGGTGCTATATTAGACTTTTCCGATTATGCAGAAACAGAAAAAAGTTCTATGCAGGCATTAGGACAAACAAGAAAGGAATACAATAAAGCTGTCAATATGTTAAAAGATTTATCTGCCGATAATCCAATTGCAGAACAATATTTTCAGGAGATAATAAATATTAGTAACATGAAGATTGACGTAGCTAATCAGATTAAAGTTTATGAAGACGAATTGAAAATTCTTCTTGAAAATAAAAATAAAGACAGAGCTATGATTATGAGAATTGATGAGCTTAAAAATCTTATAACCGATTTACAGAATCAGATTAAAGATTCAAACAGAATGTTAAAAGCATTGGTTATGAAAGACGTTAATTCAAATGTAATAACAGCTCAACAAAAAGCTTTAATTCAAAAGATATTAGACGATAAAGTATTATCAACCGTTATAAATATATATGGTAAGGGTGCTAAATCGTTAAAATGGCGCAGAAGACGTAACATGTATAATGAAATAACATTTATATTAAACAAATTAGCAGAAAAACATTCACGAAAAACTGCGGCACAAGCGTCTTATGAATTAAGTTATGATATATATGACGATATAACTATGCAAGGTTTATTTATGTCTGCATTTGTATCGCAGAATCAGGGTATGTATATACATTATATGAAACCAAATTATGAAAGAGATTTAAAAGGTTTCGGTAAATTTATATATACTTTATATTCATTTGTTGGAAACCAATTGAATCGTCAAAGTGCTATATTTACTCAAGCACAACAAGATTTATTAATGGGATATTATAAAAAATATGTTATGGAATACGATAGCTCAATTGACGATGAAAATAAATTAATAGTACATGTAAACAAAGAAGCGAAGAAACGAGGAATAAGTGCCTTGCATGTATTTATAAATCAAATAAAATATAATTTTACTTTATATGGTATTTCCGGAATATTAGGTGGCATAGAATTATTTATGAATCCATTATTTGAACCTTTTATAGAAATGGTAGGAAATATGTTAAAAGCTTTTGCAGGTGACGATAGAGACGAAGCAGCATTAATATTTGATTTTAGCAAGTTTCTCGGAATATTTGCAGGAGTTGGATTCACATTACCAATATCATTAGCTTTACATTTAACACTGAATCTTGAAGGAAATATAAAGACTACATATGCAAGAAACACTAGATTATTAATGGATATCATAGAAGATATGACATCAGGGCCGGAAATAAATAAATTCGGTAAACCCAAGAAACCAAACAAATTCTTAAAGAGGAATAAACTACAAAATACAATTATAGGTTTATTAGTACCATTAAGACAAGGTGAATATATGCCTAACAATTATTATTCATTGTTCTTACAAGCATTAACATCTCCTGTCCCATATAATAATGTTATATTATCACAAATGGATTGGACTGACGTAGAACCTATGAATAGGAAAGAAAACAAAAGGAAATAATAAAAAAAAGACGGAGATTACTCCGTCTTTTCATTATTATCTTGATTGTTTTTCCTTCTTCCTCTTCTCTTAAATTGAATAGGTTTATCTTTACCAAGTTTTTCTTCAAGTAACATGATTTTAACATTTAACTTGTTGATTTCATTGGTAAGATTTTCTATTCTTTTTTCTAAAATATTAATTGATATTTTTAATTGATTGTTAAACATGGAAACCTCTATTTGTTATATGTTGTAATATTTCAATTTGTTCTGAAGGTGATAAAGCTAAAAACCTATGTAAGAATAATCTTGTTATATTCATCGTATTTTCTATTTCTTCAATCTCGATTATAATACATGGGATAAGTCCATAATATTTTTTAACTTCAACTTTTTCCACAATGTTCTTATCATCGGTAAATACGATACCTTGCATAGCGTCATATACAGCTTTTTCAAGATTATCCAAATCAGGTTTATTGCCTTTATATATAATTGTACCTTTTTCAAGTAATTCCATTTGTTTCTTATTGAAACCTTTTAATGGCGGAAATATGAAATGCAATTTATTGATTCTCAATAAACCACTATAAGGCACAAAATTTTCAGGTAATTGCTGTACTATTTGTGCTCTTATATTATTGGCATATTGGTCTATTTTTTTAGGTTGATAATGGTGAATAAACGAAGTACCGTCTTTTTTATTTATTATTCTACTTTTATCACCCTGTTTAGCTTGTGGTACACCTTTAACTACAAATCTCATATTAGAATTCCTTACCATGTAGTTTCGGTCTTGTCATATTGTATTGCATTTTCATCTTGATATGTTTTTCAATATCAATATTCAAATAACCAACCAAGTCACCAAGTCTAATGAATACATCTGCTATTTCATCTTCGAATGTATCTTTGACTTGTTTCTTAAAATCAACGGTATCCAAATCTAAACCTTGAGACGTTTTGTTGTGTCTCAAGGCTTCTAAGGCTTCTCCAAGTTCGGAAACGATAAGCATTAACCTATGTCCTATCATTAAATCATCGAGTGTTTTGTTCTCGTAATTTGTTAATGCTATATCTTTTATATCTCCGAATGCTTGCCAAAAACCTTTATCTCGTGCATTCTTATGTGCTATTATTGATAATTCATTTATTGTCATTATTTTACCTCATGCAAAAGTTTTTGGTTCGTTATTAGAATCAGTCCTAAAATATTTTGGTTTATTTTCTTCTTCACTTCTCTGATCTTTGAACCTATCAAAAATTTTATAATATTCATAAAATGGACAATCATTGTCTTTGTTAACTTCTTTTATGCTTGGTGTATATACTTCGTATGGGCTATCCTTCTGATTTTTTATATGATTACACCTATACATATCAACTTCGCTATAACTTGTATCCAAAAATGCACAATCTTTACAATATATTTTTTTCTTTTCCATTTTATTCCTCCGTTTCTCTATAATTAAAATTAATTTTTGGTTCTGGCAAAACTCTTCTCAATAAATCAATACATAACTTTATAACTTGCTTATCGTCAAATTTTCTTAAAATATTAACATATAGCATATTATAAAACTCTGCATAATCATTTTCGTCTGATATTTTATGTTCATTTATCAGTTCACCTTCGTCTGTGTATGTCCTGATAATCATTTTATTACTCCCTAAATAAATAAATTAATTATATCACTAAATAACCTAATTATCCCGTAAATAGCAAATATCATTACAGGGATTAATACTTTAAGTATTGCTTTGTCGTCTGCATCCATTTATTCCTCTCCATGATGTTGTGTTAATTCTTCAGTGTCTGTGCCTAATTTTTCTAACAACTTTGCGGTGGTAGTTGTTGTAACAGTAGGATAATGCGGTGGTAACGGGTAATGCGGTAACGGAATTGGCATTATAGTTGGTTGTTGAATTTTTTCTTTTTGTTTTTCAATCAAATTATATAACTCATTAATTTGCTCTAATAATTTGACTTCTTTTTCTAATAATTCAATTTTCTTTTCTAAATTTTTTAATTCTTCGTTCATTTCTATTTCTCCTTATAAAAATATTAATTTTGTTATTATTCCTAAAATAAATGAGCATAATGTTATTAACCAAAAATACTTATTAACAAATTCTTTCATTATTATTTCTTTTCTAATTTAATTTCAAACTCTTGGTCTAATATGCCTGCTAATTTCCAATATCCACTATCAATAATATTTCTATTATGTTTTTTCAATGTTTCCAAACAATTCATCACGTAATCAGCTAATAAATAATCTGGTACATTTCCGTACTCTTTTTCATGTCCATTAAATAACTTAGTCAAACCTTGTCTTAAATTACCATATTGATAAGATATGGTTACGTCTTCTGTTGGACGGGCTTTAACACAAGCCGATTCCAATGCGATTTTTCGTTTTTCATCATTTGATTCTTCTTCAAGTACTTTTGAATCATCTAATACCCACACTAAAGCATCTACAAGAGTAGGTAATGTTTTGAAATCGTTCTCCGTCATAGGAAATTGTGACGTTATTTTATCTAATCTTTCTTGTATTTCTTTATCGCTTTTCATTTTTATTTCTCCTTAAATTAATATCCATTATAATAAAAATAATTTTACATACTACGTATTTCTAAATCATTTTTATCCTCTACTTTTAATTTTGTCTCATTTGTAGTATATGTTACGAGAGGATAAATCGGCGGATAAATTGGATGAACAACAGGTATTGGAATTGGTTCATACGTTTGTTTTTCTTTTTGTTTTTCAATTAAACTATATAACTCATTGATTTGCTCAAGTAATTCTACTTCTCGTTCTAAAAGTTTAATTTTCTTTTCTAAATTTGTGTTTGATTCTTCTTTCATTTTTATTTCTCCAGCTATTTTGTGTATGATTGCTTGTTCTTGTTTTTCTTGTTTAGTCATTGTTGCTCGCCTCCTACCATATTGTTGACGTCAGCAATATAGTTTGAATTATCCGTATTTTCTTGTATTTCTTCAATATGAATATCAAAATACTTTTTAAGGAAATTTTCAAATATATAATTTAATATGTCATCAGCTTTTTCCATCGCCTCATCTTTATCTTCCGCTTCAACAATATCACTATGATAATATTCGATTGTTATTCTGTATTTTGTCATTTTACTTCCTCTTTTGGTTTACTTAACATTTCTCTAATTCGGTCAATATAATTAGCTTGTTTTACTATTGCATTTTCCCCATTAAAATAAGGGTACATTGATAAATCGTCAAATATATTTATATGCCAACTATCATTGTTATCAAAATATATTTCGAATTCAACAAAACCACGTTTTTCTTTTGCTATATAATTCCGAAGTGTTACGTTCGATTCTCGTAATGAAGGAAATGCCGTAAGGAATAATTCCAATAGCTCTTCTTCCGTTAAATCAAAGATTGTTCTTTCAGGCTCACTTTCTTCAAGAACAAATTTGAATGCTTCAATAGCTCCATAACTCTTATTATACTCTGTATAATTGGCATTTTCAAACCAAAAATTCATTTGTTCTTCTTCATATTTCATTTGTTCTTTTATTTCTTGTTCTGTTCTCATTTATTCCTCTTTAATTTTAATATACATACATAAATTATAATTGTC
>Ga0116191_1000578_pt1 | contig 31949 bp, 31 predicted proteins | sample AD_UKC111_MetaG_FD_89897 | JGI IMG/M metagenome (GOLD analysis project Ga0116191, IMG submission 89897) | Active sludge microbial communities of municipal wastewater-treating anaerobic digesters from Hong Kong - AD_UKC111_MetaG | ecosystem: Engineered > Bioreactor > Anaerobic > Digestate... | reverse complement strand
GACAGATTTCATTGCCTTTCTTATCTTCTCCTGTTCGTCAGGTCTTAACGTTTCAGGATTGATATGATTTGCAGCGCCCGGAACAATATTGCCTTCAGCCCTGCTATTAATCTGATTCATTATTCTGAACCTCACAAATGTGAGATATGCATCTATCAGATCGTTTTCCATCTCCTTTTTTATAATGTTCATTTCGCGTAACAATTTTATGCGTTTAAGCGTGTTCACCTCGAAGATACCGTTGTTTATGGAAAGCATTCTAACGGATAAGATCAAAGGCGCCCAGCCTGTTAATTTGATATTGAAGGTGTCTTTGAATTCTCCATCCTTTTCCACTTTGAAGTTGTTGAAGAAGGACAGTGCGGTTGGCATCAGAACCGCAGTTTTTATGAACTCTTTCATGACATGTTTGTTGTCTCTCAAGAATTCAAAAAAATATTGTAGAAGGTTATCGAGCAATTGTTTTTTGCCGTATATAAATCTTGCATCGGTAAGGATAATAACATCGAGCGTTTCGAAAATGCCGCTATCATATGTGATTCTGTCCTCTAAACGCCTTTTCCAATCATCCATCGAGCCTCTCCATTTTTCATTGGAAGGCATTACCCCACCTTTGCATTTCTCGAACCCTACCTTATGAAGGGCCTCAACCGCCCTATTGGAAAACTCAAGAAAATAACCGTCGATAGACTCTTTATTTGTATTGATGTTTTCCGGTTCCCCATAAATCATCATATTATCCTGGTCGGTAAGCATTGTCTGCTCATCTCGACCTTCACTGCCAAGCCCTACCCATACATATGGCACCGGAGGGTCGCCAAAACCGTCTTTTTTCATTTCTTCTTCGAGGAGTTTCATCGACCTTATCGTGATTGCATCCCTTACAATACGAAAAAGGTCATGAACATCAATTACAGTATCCTCTTCAAGGAAAAAATTTTCTATACCTACAACCGCACGGGCATGGCATTCGTTTAGTTTTTCGTAAGTGTCCGCCTCTTCTATTCTTTGCATTACAAGTGATGTTAATTCGGACTCAAACTCTTCATAATCCTTCAAGGAAGATTGGAGCCTGTCCCTTAGGCCGGCAAGTATATGGTATCGATCATGACGAAGAAGGCTCTTGTCCATCATGATATCCCTGTTTTCTGTTACAAATTCATCTATGATTCTATATGTCAGGGGCATTTAATCTCCACAAAGGCTTTCAAAAATCTTCCTGCTTGTCATCAGCTTCGCCCTCTTTTCCATGAAAATGCTATAGCTTAACTCATTTTTTTCTATTACTTCCTGAGGCGCCTTTTCACGAAATGATGTATTATTCAGCTTTTTATTGAGCCTCTCAATCTCATCGTCTATTTTTAGCAGTTCCTTTTCGACCCTTGCAAGCTCCTTGGGGATGTCGATAAGGTCTTTTACAGGCACAAACACCTCTACGCCTTTGTATAATCCGATGGCCGATTTTTCAGGTGCCTGTTCACCGGCAAACGAAAGATGCTCCAGCTTTGCCAGCTCCTTGATATAAAACTCATATTCTTTGAGCAAAGCATCATGGGTTTTTGTCCTTAAAACCGCTTCAATCTTCACGTTTGGGGCAATGCCTGTTTCACCCCTTATATTCCTTATTACATCAATAACACCCATAACAATATCCATATCTGATTCGGCATCTTCGTCTACCTCTTTTTCATCAAAGGTAGGAAAGGAAGATACCATAATGCTTTCAGCCGAAACACCCGGCAATTTTTGGTAAATCTCTTCTGTAACAAAAGGCATTATAGGATGCATCAGTTTCAATATATCAAGCAGTGTCCTATATAGTTCCATTTTTGTCAATGCAATGTCAAATGTCTTTACCTTTCCGTAAAGATTTGGTTTTATAAGTTCGAGATACCAGTCGCAGAATTCGTGCCATATAAAGTTATACAAAATCGTTGCAGCCTCGTTAAATCTGTATGTATTGATACTGTCAGTCACCCCTGCTATGGTTTTATTAGTCCTTGAGCGTATCCATCTGTCAGGCAGGAAATGAGACCTCTCTGATATATCAGGTTTCAAGGCATCACAAGCTACATCTTCCGGGTTATGTCCGAGCAGGGATATTGTAAGCCTCGATGCATTCCATATTTTGTTTACGAAATTTCTGACGCCTTCGATCCTTTCCTCCGAAAGCAATATATCCCTTCCCTGTGCCGCAAGCATGACAAGTGAAAATCTGAATGCATCGGTACCGTATTGGTCGACCATTGTCAGAGGGTCTATTACGTTGCCCTTTGATTTGCTCATCTTTTTTCCTTCCGCATCCCTCACGAGCGCATGGATGTATACCTCCCTGAAAGGCACATCGCCCATAAACTTAAGTCCCATCATTATCATGCGCGCCACCCAGAAAAAGAGGATATCGAAACCCGTTATCAGTAAGGAAGTGGGATAGTATGTTTTCAAATCCTTAGTCTGTTCAGGCCAACCAAGCGTGGTAAATGGCCACAAACCGGATGAAAACCACGTGTCAAGCACATCGGACTCCTGTCTCAATTGACCTTTGCAATCCTGGCAGGTGTGTATATCCTCAACCGATACATATATCTTGTTGCATGTATCACAGTACCATACAGGTATCCTGTGCCCCCACCAGATCTGTCTCGATATGCACCAGTCACGTATATTCTCCATCCATTCAAAATATACCTTTTCCCACATTTCAGGGATTATTCTCACCCTGTGATTTTTTACAGCCTCAATAGCGGGTTCTGCAAGGGGCTTCATTTTAAGAAACCACTGCAATGAAAGCGAAGGCTCTACGACTGTCTTGCACCTGTAACATTTGCCGACACCAAGTGCATATGGTTCTAATTTTTCGAGCAAACCCTTTTGTTTTAGTTCCTCGATGACCTTATCCCTGCATTCGAACCTGTCCATACCGTCATAGTGGACTGCATATTTGTTCATGCGGCCATCGTCATCCATAACCTTTATCACCTCAAGCCCGTGTCTTTTTCCTATCTCGAAGTCGTTCAAATCGTGCGCAGGTGTAACCTTGAGCACACCTGTTCCGAATGAGGTATCAACATATGCGTCCCCGATAATCGGGATCTTTTTGTTTGCGATTGGCAGCACCACATATTTACCGATGTATTTCTTATAGCGTTCGTCATCCGGATTTACTGCCACGGCAGTATCCCCAAACATCGTTTCAGGTCTTGTTGTCGCAACGGTCAGGTAACCGTCACCATCCGCAAGTGGATAATGTATATGGTAAAGAAAACCGCCTGTTTCCTCATGTTCTGCCTCGAGGTCTGAAAGTGCGGTTTTGCAGCGCGGACACCAGTTGATGATATAATTATCCCTGTAAATCAAACCCTCGTTATACAATCTTACAAAAACCTCTCTTACCGCCCTCGACAACCCTTCGTCCATTGTAAAGCGCTCTCTCGACCAGTCGCAGGAAGAGCCGAGCCTTTTCAACTGTTCTATTATCGTGCCGCCTGATTGTTCCTTCCACTTCCATACCCTTTCTATAAACCTTTCTCTTCCGAGCGTCTCACGGTTGAGCCCTTCTTTGGCAATCTCTCTTTCAACAACATTCTGTGTGGCGATGCCTGCATGGTCCATCCCCGGTACCCATAGCGTGTTAAAACCGGACATCCTTTTGAACCTCGTTACAACATCCTGTAAAGTGTTATTCAGTGCATGTCCCATATGCAAAGACCCTGTAACATTGGGTGGTGGTATTACCATTGAAAAATAGGGTTTTTCAGACGTGTTGTCTGCAACCAAATACCCTTTTTCGATCCACAGTTTGTACCATTTTGCCTCTATCTCGTGCGGGTTATAAACCTTGTCCATCATGTTAAAACTCCCTGTCCTTTTCGTATGTTATCTGTAATCTATGATTTCTTTTCATTGCCTTTAAAATTGAATTTTCCATGGTAACGGAAGGAAAATCCTTTCAAAGAGTGTAAACGCATACCTGTCGCTCATACTGGAGACAAAGTCGCATACGCACACTTCCGGTTCATCGTAATAATCGCTTTTACCTGTCTCGGCGAACAATGCATCAGGCGTTTTCAGGAAATATGCGTACAAATCTTCAATGATGCGCGAGCACTTAACAAAATCCCCGTGGACAACTTCACTGTCATACACCCTTTCATATAGAAAATCCCGCAGATTTACGATGTGATTTTCTAATTCTTCGCCAAACGTAACAGTCAAATCGTCATATTTTGTTGTCTCATTGATGACACCACGAACCATGCTGTCAATCCTCTTTGAGGTCTTATCTCCTAAAAACATCCTCGAGTCCTTCGGCAAATCACACTCCGCAATGATACCACCTCTTGTTGCATCGTCAATATCGTGGTTAATATATGCAATAATGTCTGCGACCCTGACGACCTCTGCCTCTTTTGTAAGAGGTTTAACGTTTTCGTCTTTCAGTATTATCTCTCCTTTTCCCTTTGAATGCCTTAGTATACCATCCCTTACCTCCATAGTAAGGTTCAAGCCTTGTCCATCCTTTTCAAGGATGTCTACAATCCTCAGACTCTGTTCATAGTGTCTAAATCCACCTTTGTGAATCCTGTTCAACACATCTTCGCCTGCATGTCCAAAAGGCGTGTGCCCAAGGTCATGACCTAAGGCAATGGCCTCCACAAGGTCTTCATTGAGTAGAAGAGACCTTGCAATGGTCCGCGCAATCTGCGATACCTCGAGCGTATGGGTAAGCCTTGTCCTGTAATGGTCACCGGCAGGGGCTAAAAAAACCTGAGTTTTATGTTTGAGACGTCTGAAGGATTTGCTATGCGTAATCCTGTCTCTATCGTGCTGAAATGCCGGCCTTATGTCACACTCTTCTTCCTGTCTGAGCCTTCCTTTTGTTTTGTTGCTTAATTGCGCAAAAGGAGACAGTATTAACGCTTCCCTTTCCTCTAATTTGTTTCTTATATTCACGATAAAATCCGCAAACAACAAATATGTCTCGGTAATTCAGATTCGTAATGTATCACAATAACTTAAGTAATTCAATAACAGGTTGAAACATGCACTTAAATGTTAATGTTGATTGCTGTAATATAAAAAGGTTAAGATGTGCTGCAAAAATACTCCATGAACAAAAAGATATTTTCCTGGTGTTTATACGATTTTGCAAATTCGAGCTATTCGGCCGTCATAGCTGCCACAATTTTCCCTGTTTACTATGCAAATTTTATTGTGGGGAATGATTACGGTGCAGGAGACCTCTGGTGGGGGCGTGCAATAGCTTTAAGCATGGCGATTGTGGCCATCTCTTCCCCTATCCTTGGAGGGATTGCCGATTATTCAAATACACGCAAAAGGATGCTTTTGTCCTTTACGCTCCTATGTATTTTTGCTGTTGTATCGTTTTCTTTTCTCCGGAAGGGGATGGTTATAGAGGGCTTTGTGCTCATGGTGCTTGCAAATATCGGTATGGAAAGCGCTATGATCTTTTATAACGCCTTTCTGCCGATTATTTCCGAACAGACACATCAGGGTAGGGTATCAGCCTGGGGATTTGGCATTGGATATGCCGGCTCTATCTTTTCTCTCATCCTTGCCTTGATGCTGGTAAAGCAGGATATGATAAACTATGCATGGCCGATGGTTGCGTTATTCTTTCTGATATTTTCTATTCCTGCCTTTGTTTTTCTGCCAGTTGACGACAGAAGAAATGGATTGCAACGACCTTTTATGAAAAAACATCTCTTGACCTCTGCAAGTTGTGGTATCAGGGAAACATTCAAGCATCTCAGGATGATATGGTCGCATAAAGATCAACGGCGGTTTTTGCTCGCATATTTGATTTATGAGGATGGAGTCAATACGGTAATTGTGTTTTCGAGCATATTCGCTGCGACCACACTGGGATTTATGCCCGAAGAACTCATTTATATGTATCTGATTGTCCAGGCAACGGCGCTTGCAGGTGTGTTTGGTATGGCGCGCACAATAGATTTTTGGGGGCCGAAGAAGGTGGTATGCCTTTCACTCGGACTATGGATTGCAATCACTATCGCTGCCTATTTTGTTAGCGGGAAACTATATTTTATGCTGATTGCCTCTATCGCTGGTCTTGGACTTGGCACAATTCAGGCGGCTACAAGGGCATTCTACACACAGTTCATACCGGAAGGCAAGGAGTCAGAACATTTCGGCGTCTACAATCTCGTTGGCAAGTCGTCAGCCATTCTGGGGCCCATCGTTTTCGGTATGATGTCCTCCACATTAGGGAGTCAGAGACCTGCTGTGCTATCCGTTTCACTATTTTTTGTCGTCGGTTATTTCATTCTAAAAACTGTTGATGGTGGCAAACCAAATGTAACTTGATATATTTCGCCTGTTCCCTTATATTAATAGCTTAGAACATAGAGCGCGGAGCGTATGGCGATCAAAACTAAACACTCTACGCTAAAAAAGGGGGAATATATGGCCATTATCGATGAACTGAAGAAAAAAACAGAGGAAGGTTTGAAGACTCTCAAGGAGACCGCACAAGATCTTGCATTCAATGTAGAGAAACAGGCAAAGATTGGCAAGAAAAAATATGTAGACATATCGAAACTCAAGCGAAGTATCCATAATGTATACGCAGAAATAGGTGAATATGTCTATGACCAATACGTATCTGGTAAAACACCTAAAACAGATAGCCCCTTCCTGAAGGAAAGACTGAGCTCAATAACAAGGATGAAATTGGAGATAAATGATTTAGAAGAAGAGATTGACGAAATCCAAAGGACGAAGCCGCCAAAACACGATGAAGATATTGATTAACAACATAGTTTAGATTTTATCTGTTGATGTGAAGCGCTTTTAGTGCCTGTTCTTTTGAATCAAATATTTGAAATATCTTGTCCATTCTCGAGAGACGAAAGACTGTATTCACTGTTTCGCTCAGACCGCAAATACTGATACTGCTGCTACGACCTGAAGCCTTAAGGACAGATACGACAGCCCCAAGGCCGCTACTGTCAATGAAATCGACAAAGGACAGATCGATGAGTATCCTTACATTGCCTGTAACTGTCCGTTCCAATATTACAGTCTTAAGCTCCTGTGCATTAGAGGCGTCTATCCTTTTAACCAAAGGCTTTAGAATAATTGTGTCTTCAATCTTCTCCTCATAATATTGCATAAAACCCCTTTATCTCGCATCTTATACGATTAGACAGCGTGAAGCGTTTAGTCGCGCAATCGTAATTTGCACTAAATCGCTTCACGCATCACAAAAACACTTAGTTACTTTTACAGATATTTATTTGCAAGCACCTCTGCTATCTGCACTGCGTTCAACGCAGCACCCTTCCTTATGTTGTCTGCCACAATCCACATATTTAATCCATGCGGAATGGACTCATCACGTCTTATGCGCCCCACAAATGTATCGTCTTTGCCTGCCGCATCTATAGCGAGAGGATAAAGGTTCTTCGACGGGTCATCAACGACCTTTACGCCTGGTGCCTTGCCTAAAATCTCTCTCGCCTCTTCAGGCGATAAATCCTTTTCGAATTCGACATTAACAGACTCAGAGTGGCCATAAAAGACAGGTACCCTTACAGTTGTAGCGGTGACCTGGATGTTCTGGTCTTCCATGATCTTCTTTGTCTCGTTTACCATTTTCATCTCTTCTTTTGTATAACCGTTTTCGATAAAGGCATCGATATGCGGAAGACAGTTAAAGGCTATCTGGTGTGGGTAAACCTTTTTAACAATCTCTTTCTGACCATATATGGCAAGTACCTGCTGCTCAAGTTCGTAGATTGCCTTTTTCCCGGTTCCTGAAACGGCCTGGTATGTTGAAACTACAACCCTTTTAATCTTTGCCACATCGTGTAAGGGTTTCAATACAACAACCATCTGAATGGTCGAGCAATTAGGGTTTGCTATGATACCCCTGTTTTTATAATCTTTTATGGCATGTTCATTAACCTCCGGCACTACTAAAGGGATGTCAGGCTCCATCCTGAAGGCGCTGGTATTGTCTATAACAACGCATCCGCTTGCTGCCGCTATGGGTGCAAATTTGAGGCTAACGGAACCGCCTGGCGAAAAAAGCCCGATATCGACGCCTTTGAACGAATCCTCTTTTAATTCTTCCACCTTTACGTCTTTTCCTTTGAAAGAAATGGTCTTGCCAACGCTTCTCGATGAGGCAAGAAGCTTAAGATTTTTTACAGGAAAATTTCTCTGTTCAAGTGTTGCAACCATCTCATTTCCTACGGCGCCGGTGGCACCGGCCACTGCCACATTAAATTCTTTCATTTTGTTCCTCCAATTTCTTTTTAAGATATTTTACAAGTCCGCCATGATTTATGAGTTCTTCCATAAATGGCGGGATGGGCTTAGCTTCAACTACTTTTTTATTGCACTTTATGGTTCCGGAAGATATATCCACCTCTATCTCTTCGCCTTCATCAACCAAATCGATTATGTCGGCTTCCAAAAGCGCAAGCCCCTTATTAAAAGCGTTTCTATAGAATATCCTCGCAAATGTCTTTGCTATTACAAGCGGTATACCTAATGCAGATATGGCGATGGGTGCATGTTCCCTTGAGGAGCCACATCCAAAGTTAAGCCCTCCTACGATGATATCCCCCTGTCTTACCTCTTTATTGAATCCAGGGCGTAGAGGTTCCATACAATGCTCCCCCAGCACCTTGGGATCGGTATGTGCAAGGTATTGCGCAGGTATGATAATGTCCGTATCTATATTGTCACCAAACTTCCAGACCCTTCCTTTTAAAATCATAAAACTCCTCCTCAATAGCGTGGAGCATAGACATTGAAAAAACATACGCTCGACGCTATCCGTTTCACACTCTTTTCACATAACTTCATCTGGATGGGCTATCCTGCCCTTTATTGCGCTTGCAGCAGCCACAGCCGCACCGGATAAATAAACTTCGCTTTCGGTATGCCCCATCCTTCCAATAAAATTCCTGTTTGTCGTTGCAACGGCACGCTCACCTTTTGCAAGTATGCCCATATGACCGCCCAAACAAGGACCACAGGTAGGTGGCGATATTATGCAACCGGCATCGAGAAAGACCTCAAAAAATCCTCTTTTCAATGCCTCTCTGTATATTGTGGGTGTAGCCGGAATAACGATACAACGAACATCCTTTGCTACCCTCTTTCCCTTCAATATCTGTGCGGCGGCTTCCAAATCCTCCATTCTTCCGTTTGTACAGGAGCCGATTACCACCTGATCGATCGCCACATTGCCAAGCTCACCCACATCCTTTACATTTGAAGGTAGAGACGGACAGGCGACCTTCAATCCTATGCCGGTTACATCTATTTCATGCACTTCCTTATAACTGGCATCTTTATCGCTTCTGTAAATAGTGTGAGGTCTCTTTCCTCTTCCCGCGATAAATGCAAGCGTTTTTTCATCCACCTCGAATATACCGTTCTTTCCGCCGGCCTCTATGGCCATATTGGCTATTGCAAATCGTGAATCCATAGAAAGTGCTGTTATTGCCTCTCCTGAAAACTCCATGGCAGCATATAATGCCCCGTCCACCCCGATCATCCCTATGATATGTAGTATCAGATCCTTGCCGGTAACCCATTTCTGCCAGTTACCAAAACAGTTAAACTTAATGCTCTCAGGTACCTTGAACCATATGCGACCCATTACCATACCGTAAGTGATATCGGTACTGCCCATACCGGTTGAAAATGCACCGACTGCCCCATATGTACAGGTATGGCTGTCTGCGCCTATTACTACATCTCCCGGTACAACCAACCCCTGTTCCGGCAGCAGCGCATGCTCAATTCCGCACTCACCACCCTCGTAACAATGGCTTATCCCGTATGCCTTTGAAAACTCCCTTATTCTTTTGCAGTTTCCCGCAGAGATAACATCCTTGTTCGGCGTAAAGTGATCAAGGACAAAAACAACCTTTTCAGGGTCAAATACCTTTTTTGCGCCTACCTTTTCGAACTCTTCGATTGAAAGCGGTGCGGTAATATCGTTGGCAAGTACAAGGTCGATTTTTGCATCTATAATTTCCCCCGGCTCCACAAAGTCTTTTTCTGTATGAGCTGCAAGTATCTTTTCAGTAATTGTCATACCCATCTATTTCACCTCGATCTTTTTACTCTTTACATATTCGAGTCTGTTGAGTGCATTTACATATGCCTTGGCACTCGCCACAATTATATCGGTATCAGCGCCCTTTCCTATCGCAATGAGCCCTTTTTCCTCGACCTTCACAAAAACCTCGCCCTGGGCATCCATATCCTTTGTGATGGAATTTACAGAAAACTTGACGAGCTTGCTGTTCGTCTTCGCAATCTTTTTGATAATCTTGAATGTGGCGTCTACGGGGCCATCGCCCACTCCTACATCCTGATATACGTTTCCATCCGCCTCGAGTTTTACGGTAGCGGTGGGGATGATCATGTTTCCACAGCTCACGTTAAGGTATAAAAGCCTGTATTTTTCGGGTATCTTGTAAATCTCATCCATGATGATCATCTCTATGTCTTCATCGTAGACGTACTTTTTCATATCAGAAAGCGATTTAAATCTTTTGAATGCAAGATTTAATTCTTTATCATCAAGGCTGTATCCGAGTCCTTCGATTCTCTCCCTAAAGGCATGTCTTCCGGAATGTTTTCCAAGGACAAGCGAACTCTTCGGTATCCCTACGGACTCAGGTGTCATAATCTCATATGTGAGTTTTGCCTTCAGAAGACCGTCCTGATGAATACCTGATTCATGTGCAAATGCATTAGCGCCTACGATTGCCTTGTTCGGCTGAACTGAAACACCGGTGATAGCCGTAATCAACCTGCTCGTAGGATATATCTTTTCACTCACAATCCTTGTATCAGCAGGAAACACATCCTTACGGACCCTCAGGATCATGGCGATCTCCTCGAGAGAGGCATTGCCTGCCCTTTCTCCAATACCGTTTATAGTGCATTCTACCTGACGAGCACCGTTCTGTATGGCGGCTATGGAGTTCGCAACGGCAAGCCCAAGGTCGTTATGACAATGAACGCTTATAACGGCATTGGAGATGTTGGGTACATGTTCCCTGATATAGCGAATTAGCCTTCCAAATTCCTCGGGTACCGTATAACCAACGGTATCAGGCACATTTATGGTAACAGCGCCTGCATCTATCACCTCTGAGAAAACCTTGCAAAGATAATCCCAGTCGCTCCTCGTGGCGTCCATCGCTGAGAATTCTACATTATCAGTATATTTCTTCGCCCTTTTTACGGCGCTTACAGCAATCTTCAATATCTCATCCCTGTTTTTGCGGAACTGATGTTTAAGGTGTATATCAGAGGTCGAAATGAAGGTATGTATGCGTGGCTTGGCTGCAATCTTTATCGCCTCCCATGCGCGGTCTATATCTTCATCATTTGCCCTTGCAAGCCCAGCTACTTCGCTGTTTTTAATTATCCCCGCTATCTGTTTTACAGCATCAAAATCGCCATCAGAGGCTATCGGAAAACCTGCTTCAATGATATCGACACCGAGGAGCTCAAGCTGGCGAGCAACCCTTAGCTTTTCCTGGGTGTTCATGGTATTGCCAGGTGATTGCTCTCCGTCCCTTAAAGTTGTGTCAAAAATATAAACCCGTTCAGACATATATACCTCTTTTTATTGGCATTGGTCGTCAGTTATAAAATATCTCTCTATCGTATCTTTCTAAAAGGTCATATTTGACAACCGACAGTTTGTTTATTATCGTCTTCATCATTTCCTCTTCGTTGTCAATCTCTACATCTACAGTCAGATAATAGAGGTTTTCAGGTGCCTCGTTGCGGTTTATCTTCGTTGCGTCTTTCTCGGTAGTAACGATGACATCTGCATCATGGTAACCCGAAAGCATTTTGATGTCACTGTTTTTATAAAAATAGTGGTCAGGATAGGATATCTCATGGATAACGTTTGCACCCAACCCCTTTAATAAATCAAAAAATGACTTGTTATTTCCGAGTCCTGAAAATGCAAGGACATTTTTTCCCTTCAAAAAGTTATAGTGACCTGTTAGGTCGTGTTTTAGATTGCAGAGATACATCGGTTTATATCTAAAACTGAAAACAGGGATACCTTCTGTATACCTGCTTAATAAACCGCTGATGCTACCATTTCTTGTCATTATTATGTCTGCGTTTTGTATCCTTTCAACACGCTCCCTGCAAGGCCCAAGGGGAAACAGATTTAAATTATTATTCTTTTCACTACAGTCGATCAACAGGATTTCGATATCCTTATGAAGGTTTCTCAATTGAAAACCATCATCTAACAATGCCACATCGATCGGAAACGCATCCATCCCCTTTATAATTGCCTGTGCCCTGTCAGTTCCAACAAAAACGGGCAGCCTTGTCCTTTTCGATAGCATGAACGCTTCATCTCCCACATCGACCGCATTATCATTATCCCTGTCCACCAAAAAAGTACCCTTCCTTTTTCTTTTGTATCCCCTTGTTACAATTGCAGGACTAAACCCTGCCTGTATAAGCATTTCCGACAGTCTCCCAACAACGGGTGTCTTTCCTGTTCCACCGAGGGTTATGTTACCAATGCTGATCACAGGGACAGACACCTTATGTATCTTCATAAAACCAGACCTGTACATGATATTTCTCATATAGAGACAGATGTCATAAGCACAGGAAAGAGGAAAAAGCAAAGGATATAAAAACCACTTAAGAGGCTTTGATTCACCTCTCCACACCTTAATTATCGCATTCCTCATTATATATTGCCAAGTTATACCAAAAAAATGGTCAAAAATCAATTACCGATGATACATCCAGACTCTATACCATATGTAAAACTGATAGCGGGCAAAAAAAGGGGTGTAAAAAAACAGTGCTTGGCATTTCCATATATTTTTGCTCTGAAAACTGTGATTCGATTTTGGCGAAATATCCTTGTCATTTTGTTTTCTTTCAGATATCATAAAAGTCATTGGGTATAAAAATGCTGTTGGATGTTCTGATTATCGACGATGAGGAGGGTATCAGGAGATCGCTTACAAGGATACTGCGTGAAGACGGCTATTCAGTTCATGCAGCATCGAGCGGTGAAGACGCACTGACGATTATCTCGAATAATGGCATCAATATCGATATTGTAATATGTGACCTTATCATGCCCGGGATAGACGGCATAAGGACAATAGAAGAAATAAACAAAACACATCAGGGCATCACAAAGATCATTTTGACCGGATACGGTACCCTCGAGTCTTCGATTAAGGCTATAGAGGCAGGGATTGACGGCTTCATTACAAAACCTTTCGAAAATAAAGAATTAAAATGGAAGATCAAGGAATACTATGTCAAGAGAAGGATGAAGCAGTTTGTCGCACCAGATATATTTAATAAACTGCTTGATGAGCCGGCTCGTCTTGAACCAAAAACATCAAATGTATCGATTCTTTTTACGGATATCAGGGGTTTTACCAAACTTACCTCAACAATTCCCCCTGAAGAGCTTGCATCCCTACTAAATAAGTATTATTTTCAACCTATGAGTGACATAGTGTCGAAGCACAGGGGTATTGTAGATAAATACATAGGCGACAGTGTTATGGCACTTTTCGGCGCACCTGTACATAATGATAATCATGCGATTAATGCGGTGGATTGTGGCATTGACATGATAAAACATATGGAAGAATCGAAAAGTATTCTTCAAATGGGTATTGGTATAAGTTCCGGAAAGGTTGTCACCGGTATATTTGGCTCTATAAGCAAAAAAGAATACACCGCCCTCGGCATGCCTGTTAATATAGCGGCACGTCTTCAAAAACTTGCGGCACCCGGCGAAATGGTCATATCAGAAGAAACTCTGAAATCCTTGAATTCTAACAGGTCATTCAAAAAGATGGGGTCTTTTAGTCTTTTCCCTTCTTCTTTGCCTGTAGAATACTATAAATGGGAAAGATAGCTTGGCATGGTAAGGTTTAACGATATTGTTGACGAAATATTAAAATACAATCCCCAGGCAGACCTACCGATGCTCGAGAAGGCATATGTATTTTCTGCGCAGGCCCACAAGGGGCAAACAAGACTTTCCGGCGAACCATACCTCGTTCATCCGCTCGAAGTCGCATATACACTAACCAAAATGAATCTCGATATACCCAGCGTCGTATCAGGCCTTCTGCATGACACCATAGAAGATTCATATGTGAGCAAAAGCGAGATAGAAGAGTTTTTCGGAAAGGAGGTTGCAGAGCTGGTTGATGGTGTAACCAAGATAGGTCAGATACCCCTTAAGACATCGGAAGACTCGAAGGTCGAGAATTTCAGGAAAATGATCCTTGCCATGAGCAAAGACATAAGGGTAATCCTCATAAAACTCGCCGATAGATACCACAACATGAAAACGCTTAATTTCCTCAATTCTGACAAACAGGTTGACATTGCAAGAGAAACCATGGAGATTTATGCACCTTTAGCACACAGGCTTGGCATAGAGTGGTTAAAGGGAGAGCTTGAAGACGAGGCCTTCAAGTATCTCAAGCCGCTCGAATATAAAAATATCGTTTCAAAGATTGCAAAAAAGAGAAAAGAGAGGGATACATATATACAGGAGGTTATCGAACTTCTTAAGAGCAAGTTTCAGCAGTATAAGCTCAATGCGGAGATATTCGGAAGGGCTAAGAGGTTGTATAGCATATACCGCAAGACGATAATAGAAAAGCTCGAGTTGGATGATATTTATGACTTGACTGCCTTCAGAGTTATTGTCGATAACGTAAAGGATTGCTATCTTGCCCTTGGTCTCATACACTCCTTTTTCAGACCCATACCGGGAAAATTCAGCGATTATATAGCCCTGCCTAAGCCTAATATGTATCAGTCGCTTCATACAAAGGTTGTAGGACCTTATGGTGAAAAGATAGAGATACAGATAAGAACGCACGAGATGCATAAAATTGCTGAAGAAGGTATCGCTGCACATTGGAAATACAAGGAAGGGAGTGTTTTCGATCCCAAGGAAGACAAAATATTCAGTTGGTTGCGTAGACTCATAGAATCTCAGCAGGAATTGAAAGACAACAAGGAATTTATGGAAATATTCAAGATTGACCTGTTTCCAGACGAAATCTATGTATTCACGCCAAAGGGCGATGTAAAAGAACTTTCGAAGGGCTCGACCCCGGTTGATTTCGCATATGCCATACACTCGCAGCTTGGTCACAAGTGCGTGGGGGCAAAGGTTAATGGAAGGCTTGTACCTCTTAGATACGAATTAAAAAGCGGTGATATAGTGGACATTCAGACCAATCCGGCACACAAACCGAGTAAAGACTGGTTGAGCTTTGTAAAAACATCACGGGCAAAAACAAAAATAAGGCAATGGATCAAGGCGGAGCAGCGAGAAAGAAGCATTGAGCTTGGCAGGTCGCTCATCGAAAAAGAGTTATCCAAATACGATATGAGCTTGACGAAAATGCTCAAGACAGGTGAACTACTTGGCATTGCAAAGGAATTTAGCTTTGAGACCGTTGACGATCTCTTTGCAAGTGTTGGATATGGATTGTATTCTCCGCTGCAGGTGCTTGGCAAGGTGATCCCGGAAGCTGAAAAACCTGGCAAGTTAAAGCAGATCATAAGCAGCATTAAAAAGGGAAAGGACAATGCGATAAGGATACAGGGCGTTGACGGTATGGTCGTTAGGTTCGCCAAATGCTGTAATCCTATACCAGGTGACAAGATCTTTGGTTTTATAACACGGGGAAGGGGCTTAACGATTCATGTTGCGGATTGTCCTAATATCCACATGTATGATGAGCAACGCAGGATAGAGGTTACGTGGGAGCTGAACAAGAATTACACATACCCTGTAAAACTTAAGATAATAGGTGATGACAGAAAGGGTCTTTTGTCTGATATAAGCTCTACAATGGCTTCAAACAAGGTTAATATAATAGGCGCCCAGGCAATGACAAATCAGGATAAAACAGCGGCAGGCATTTATGAGGTTGAAATAGAGCACATGTCTCAACTTCAGAAGGTGATAAAATCCATCCAGAAAATAAAAGGTGTTAGGTCGGTTGAAAGGATAAGAGGAACGGTTTAAACTGCCTTTTGGAAGTTGCCTTTCTTGATGCATTTTGTACAAAGACGTACCTTTTGTTTCTTGCCGTTTTCTATAATATTCACTGTTTGCAAATTAGGAAGCCACTGTTTTTTTGTTTTGTTGTTTGCATGGCTGACATTGTAACCAATCTGTTTCCCTTTGCCGCATTTATCACAAACCCTTGCCATCTGTTCCTCCGTTCTTATCGGTTAAGGATAAGGATTTTACTAATTTAGACCCCATATGTCAATACAAATTAAAACTTTGGCTTTTCGGGTTGACAATAAAGGCGTTTTTCAATATCTTAACTCCATGCCTTTTTACATTCTGTATGTCTTGATTGCATACATTACCGGCTCAATCCCTATAGGTATCATCCTTGCGAAGATCAGAGGCGCCGACCCAAGAAGGATTGGTAGTGGCAACATCGGCGCTACAAACGTCATGAGGGCTGCTGGAAAGACGATCGGCATTTTAACCCTGGCCGGAGATATATTGAAGGGTTTTATCCCGACGGCCGTTGTGCTTTATTACGGGCAGCCGGCAACTATAGTTGCTTTGGTAGGTTTTGCCGCGTTCGTTGGACATCTGTTCCCTGTGTTTTTAAAATTCAAAGGCGGTAAGGGTGTTGCAACGGCGGTAGGGGTTTATCTTGCTGTCAGTCCTTTTGCTGTATTGATAAACATCGTTGTCTTTATTCTTGTGCTCATCAAATGGCGTTATGTTTCACTTGGTTCACTCGTTGGGACTGCCCTTATGCCTCTAACCCTTGTCGTGTTCGGCAAATCCCATGAATACATATATCTTTCCTTGATTATCGGGTTTTTTATATTCATAAAGCACAAGGGCAATATAGGCAGGCTGGTGGATGGAAAAGAGAATAAAATAAATAAAACCGGCTGACAGCGGATTTCCATTTTTATGTTAAACGAAAAGGGATACTAGCCTTTTATTTCTGATATCCGCCAATCCTTTGTCTGTAATACGCAAAAAAGGAAGGCCGGTAAAGGGAATGGTCTGAATCGTAAGGAATGGTCTTTCGAGCAGCGAGCCTATTTCTTTCATCTTGACCTCAAGCTCCTTTGTTTTATCTTTTATCTCTTCAAGACTGGCAAGAGGCATAATACCAAATACCGGCATTGAAAATTCATAGATTACTTTTCCTTTGTGCACAATAACGGTACCCCCTTTTACATCTATGAGTCTGTTTACTGCATGTGCCATATCTTTTTCGTCACTCCCTATAGTGAGTATATTTCCTGTATCCCATATGAGCGTTGTTGCAACCGCACCATATTTGATACCGGTGCCTTTTATAAAACCTCTGCTGATGTTAGTGCTGTTGTTCCTGTTTATAATTGCAACAGGCACAATATCACCACCGATATCTTTTTCCAAAAACCCGTTCTTTGTTTTTGCCTTATGGATAATTTCCCTCGTAATCGTCTGGCCAGCCAGCTCAACGACCCTTATGCTGGGTGCTGGCTGAGCCGATTTTATCATGAGCTCATCTGCCGAAATCTTTTCGGCTGCAATAGTGTTTTGAACGTTATCGGGGTAGTTATACGGTGCAAAGTCGCTTACATGTTTGCCGTTTGACCATACTATGTCACCATTTACCATGACCGTATCTATCGACACATCTTTTAAGTCTTTCAAGAAAAGGATATCCGCAAACCGAAGCGGCGCAATAGCGCCAAGATACCTTAGTCCATAATAGTCCGCAGGGTTGATGGTCATCATCTTTATCGCTTCGATAGGGGAAAACCCAAATTTTATCGCTTTTCTCGCGATTGCATCCAGATAACCTTCTTCATAGAGCATTACAGCGTCAAATACATCAGAAACGAGCATAATCCTTCGTTTGTCAATGTCCATATCCTTTATTTTCGACAGCTCGTGCAGTTCTTTCCTGACCCACCCATCTCTTATCATTATATACATGCCAAATCTCAATTTTTCCAAAACCTCATCTATGCTTATAGATTCATGACAAGAGGTAATGCCAGTAAGAACGTATTGAACAAGGTTTTTCCCTCTTGCACCTGCTGAATGCCCATCGAGCGCTTTATTGAGGGTCTGTGCGTATGCCGCCTGTGAAAGCACCCTGTCATCTCCATCAACGATCCTTGTCCAGTAAGCCTCGCCTATACCAAGAAAATCCTTCCTTCTAAGCAATGCCTTCATTTCTTTAAGATTTAGTCCTTCGGAACTTTCCATCTGAGGAAAAGGGGGCGTAAGAGGCGGTGCAAGAAAAAAACACCTCATCGGATATCCCTTTGTGCTCTCTACAAGTGTATTTACGCCCTCCATCCCATGAGCGCATGCCGCTGCGCTCGTTTCGGTTACTACTGTTGTGGCACCGCCTTTTAGAGCATAACGGGCAAATTCGCCAAAGGGAATCATACTGTCGATATGTGTATGTGCATCTATGAAACCGGGACAAAGATACATGCCGTTGGCATCGATTACTTTTACTTGATCGTAAGGTGCATCTTCTCCTATATACCTATCCATAGAGACAATTCTGCCTGCCTTTATAACGACGTCTAAACCCTCTTCTATTGCGTGCGTAAATACATTTATAATCCTGCCGTTTTTTATTACACAGTCAGGCTGCAACAACCCCTTAGCCGTATCGAGCAGCATTCTCAATGTCTTTTTTTTCATGATGTTTGCGCTTTTCCTCCTAATTGGCAGATTAAGGCATTAAGCTTCGACAATAATTTGAAACTATATTATCTTACACAAAAGTTTCAGGATTGTAAAATCGATAAATTACAGATATTTTTATCTTGTTTGTTTGCCGTGACTGATTTATAAAAATTGATCGGGGCATGTAAAATACGATATGCATGATAAATTAAGAAAAACACTGCGTTACAGATGGTATATCTTTCTGATTCTTGCAGTTCAGTATCTGCTCGTTTATTTTCAGAGGGTTGCACCAGCTGTAACTGCCCCTGAAATGATAAATGCATTCAAGATTTCAGGCACAGCACTCGGTGTGCTTGCCTCGGCGTATTTTTATTCATACGGTATAATGCAGATACCCGTAGGTATTCTCTCTGACAGGTGGGGGCCTCGAAATGTAATTGTGCTTTCAAGCTTTATAGCCTCTTTTGGCGCTATATCATTCGGTTTATCCCCAAGCTTTACAGTAGCCGTTGTTTCAAGGATTATTGTTGGCATAGGTGTTTCTGCCTTGTTTATCGCAGCGATGAGGATTTTGGCAAACTGGTTCAGAAGTGTCGAGCTTGCAAGGGTTTCCGGTGTGCTTATGGCGACAGGGGGGCTTGGATGGCTTATGGCGACAACCCCACTTGCATTGATGTCGCAGGCATTTGGCTGGAGGGAATCGTTTATTTATGCAGGTCTTTTCTCTCTTGTGCCTGCTGTTTGTTCGTGGTTTGTTTTGGCCGATACACCTTCGAAGAAGGCACTTCCCGATGTGATTGAAATGCGGGGACACAATGCAAGAACAAATGTAAACTTTTTCAAAGACTTGAAAATGGTTCTCAGTGAAAAATACTTCTGGGCAATAGCGATCTGGTTTATTTTTAGAGGCGGTGCGCTCTTTGGTTTTTTTGGTCTCTGGGCAGGCCCCTACCTTATGGAAACATACCGTCTCACGAAATACACCGCAGGAAATATCCTTTCCATGATTGCATTTGCTATGATCCTGTTGAGCCCGGTGCTTGGTCACATGTCTGATAAAACGCTTTCGAGCAGAAAGAAGGTGCTTTTGTATACATCTATCCTGAATTCTTTATGTTGGCTCACTATGTTGATATTCTTTGAGCATCTTTCAATCCTGTGGCTATATGTGATCTTTTTTATAATGGGTATCACTATAAGTTCTGTGGGAACGATTGCTATTGTGGCTACAAAAGAACTTTTCCCGCAGGATATGGCCGGCACCTCGATGGGTACAATGAATGTATTTCCATTTATCGGTGGCATCATATTCCAGCCATTAATAGGTTATGTACTGGACAGGACGGGTAAAATTCAGGGTATATACCCTGCTTCTGCATATAGATACATGCTATGGCTTCTTTTTATCACAAGCGTTTTTGCTTTGATTAGTATAGCGTTCTCAAAGGAAACTATTAAGAAAGACATTGCCTGAGAAAGGCATTGGTTGTCTGTTTTTTTTAAGAATATGTCTATCCAGATAAACACGAAATGATTAAATGTTTCAGTCACAAAACGCCTCAAAATGGTCAAACCGACATCAAAATATGTTATACATTAAAAAAATATGGAGGTGTCTTATTATGGATTTGATACAGGCAATTATGGAAAGAAGAAGCATCAGGGCATTCAAGCCCGACCCGATTTCAAAGGAGCAGGTAAAAGAGGTGCTCAATATCGCCATTAACGCCCCATCTGCAATAAATCTTCAACCTTGGGAATTCACGGTTGTAATGGGCGAAGAAAAGGCGCGTTTAAGTAGAAAACTGGTAAAACTCTATCGTGAGAAACAGATCTCGTGTAGTCCAGGCAATGTAAAGCCGCTTGCGGATAGTTTTACACGCAGGGGGGTTGCGTCATTTGAGCTCATGAATCCAATACTCGAGCAATTAGGGACAGAGTTCAACAGATTTGTAAACGAGGGAAGCTGTAATTTCTATGGCGCCCCCACCGCGATCATCTTGTGCCTTGACAATGCATTTTCAAGTGCCAGACTTGTTGATATAGGCATTGTGCTCGGTTTCATCACACTGACGGCTTACAGCTTGGGTCTTGGTACATGCCCCATTGGGCTTATCAACGCATATGAGGATGATATGAAGGAGCTTTTGAATATACCTGACAACAAGGATGTGGTTATAGGTATAGCACTTGGTTATCCAGATTGGGATAGCCCCTTGAATAAGTTCAAAACCCCACGGGACAGCCTCGATAATTTCGTAAGATGGATAGAATAGCATATTTTTCTTGCCGATTGATTTCGAACGTGGATTGTGACAATTCAACTTCAATGCTAATGATGTTTTCTTCATAGAACCACAATGTTTTTATGCTATTGACAATCGAAGGGCTAACATATAGATTATCCTCATGTTTGTTCTTTCTGTAAAAGACGTGTTTTCGGCAGCACACAAACTGGACAACTATCACGGAAAGTGCGAAGAGCTGCATGGCCATAATTTTATAGTCGAAGCGGTTTTTAAAGGTGAAACGCTCAGCAGTGATGGAATGCTCGTTGATTTCAAAATACTCAAACAATATCTAAAAAATGTACTTGACATGCTGGATCACAGATATATAAATGAAATCGCTTTTTTTGCTGAAAGGGCAAGTTCGTCAGAGTATATTGCAATGTTTATTTTCAATGAAATAAAGGCAACTATCAAAGAAAAAAATATTTCTCTAAAGGCCATAAAGGTTTGGGAATCAGAAAAGGCATGTGCCGCATATGAGGAATAAAAGGCTATGATCGATGTACAGAACTTGCATGATTCAAGACAGATTGAAATAGACAAGGTTGGTGTAAAGAATGTCAAATACCCTATAATGGTCTTTGATAAGGCAAACGGCTATCAGCACACCGTGGCTACAATAGATATGTATGTGAATCTTCAGCATAATTTTAAGGGCACCCATATGAGCAGGTTTGTTGAAATTCTGCATGAGAACAAAAGCATGATTAATATGAAGAATTTCCCGAATATTTTAAGGGAGATGAAAAACAAGCTCAATGCAGAGACCGCTCATTTGGAGGTCAGATTCCCTTATTTTATAAAAAAAGATGCGCCTGTAACAAAAACACCCAGTTTTCTTGAATACCAGTGCGGTGTTATGGGACATATGGACAATACGAACGAGATGAGAGAGTTTATCGTATCGGTGTCGGTACCCATCAATACCCTATGTCCGTGTTCAAAGGAGATTAGCGAGCAAGGCGCCCACAACCAGAGAGGGATAGTGAAAGTCGATGTGAAATTTAAAAAATTTTTTTGGATAGAAGACTTGATCGCAATGGTTGAAGGATGTGCAAGTAGCGATATATACTCGATATTGAAAAGAGAAGATGAAAAATATGTAACGGAGAGGGCATTTGCAAACCCCAAATTTGTAGAGGATGTAGTAAGGGACATCGCAAAGATGCTCGATGAAGATTCCAATTTTACCTGGTTTGCAATAGAAGCGGAGAACTTTGAAAGTATACACAATCATAGCGCATATGCTTACCTCGAAAAAAACAAAGGAGGATTTTTATGAAAAAGTTTATTGTTTTGTTTGTTTTGATGTTGTTCATAGTATCGGGTTGTGCATATTTTAATAAAGGTACTGCGAAGGACGAACCTGCATCGACCCCGAGATATGAGCAGTTGAATCAGGCATACTATGGGTTTCCGGATGTACCTGTGCCAAAAGAATTGAGGTTGATAAACGAGAAGAGTTTTGTTTACGAGACGACAAGCCTTAGGGCAGGGGTGCTTGTGCTCAGAGGAAACGTTGATCTACAGTCACTTGAAAATTATTTTAAGATCAATATGATAAAAAATGGCTGGAAATTTGTAAATAGTTTTAAATTCAAGGATGTAGCCCTGAACTTTGCAAAAGAAGACAAGACGTGCAATATAAAAATGTCAAAGGACTCCTTTGATGCTGAGGTTGAAATATGGATAGGACCATCTGTTTCAATTAATGCCTCTTCATTGCCCTCATCTTCCTCCAATTCCACTTCTTCCTCTATAGATAAAAAGACATACAAAAAATGAGATGCATACAGACAATTGGGTCAAGATACACACCTTCGAGAGCATCTTTGAGATGGATATCATAAGGGATGCTCTCGAAAAAGACGATATCGAATACAATATCAAAGAATATAAAGACACCGCATATGATGGTCTTTTCGTTCTTCAAAAGGGGTATGGAGCACTCTTTGTGAAGGAAAAAGACAAAGACGCTGCAATGGCAATCGTGAATCGTTTAAAATCAATTCCATATGTGGCATATTCAAAGGATTGACCCCCTTATATTGATATCAGATTACAAATATACAGCTTTTGTCGGCTCAGGCGGCAAGACAACGTTGATGGAGCTTTGTGCGCGTGCACTGTTGAAAAATGGTAAAAGCGTGGCAGTTACAACAACAACCAAAATATACGCTAAAGAGCCATATGCACTGTTTGAAGAAGGATATGAAAGGCATGTGCATGGAGATTTTATAAGGATTGGGAAGACCATAACTGAAAAAAAACTTACAGGGCTTAAATTCGATGAAATAGAAAAACTATCCGAGGCATATGACGTAGTTCTTGTTGAGGCCGATGGTGCAAAAGGCAAACCGCTCAAATTTCCAGGAACTCACGAACCTGTCATACCGCCTTTTACAGAAATGATTTATGTTTTATGCGGACTCGATGGCATTTCGGGTCGTGTGGATGAAACGGTTTTTCGCTGGGAGCTCTTTAGTATGGCGACAGGTATCGATAGTGCTGTAAATATCACCGCACAGATGTTGTTGCGTTTTTTTTCAGACGACATCCTTTTAAAGGGTGTCGATGTTGAGCGATGTACAGTAATCCTTAATAAATATGATACACTGCAAAATAGGACTTTAGCACTCGATTTGGCCAAAAAAATTATAAAAAAAACAGATATCGGTGCTGTTGTTGTTGCAAGTGCTTTTTTTAATATATTTTATCTGGTAAGAAGGGTGTAGAGTGCATATCGGACATTGAGGGATGGATTTTGGGGGCGAAAGAGATAGCTGATAGCTCATAGCCCATAGAAAAAGCTGTTTTGCTATTCGCCATAAATCATAACCCATGAACTGTTAGCTAATATAAAGAACATCTTAAAGAAGATAGAAATTTTATTAGGCAGTGGATAAAAATGATGCTATACTTTATCTTATTATGGATTTTGATTTAGTCTGAAAGGTACAATCTTTTCCCCCATGGACCTGGAAAAAAGTAACATACTATCAAAGACGCTTGCAGATATATACCTCGAGCAGGGGTATATCGAAGAGGCGATAGAGATATACGAAAAACTTTCGAAACGATTTCCAGAAGATAAGTTTTATAGACAGAGATTGTCATCCCTGAGGGCTGAACTTAAGGAAAAAAATAAATCACAAGGTTTTAGAAAATTACTACAGAAAAGGTTATGGTAACGGTATAAGGTGAAGCAGGGCAGACTCGAAAAAGTATTCAATCTCATTGAAAGTAAAGAACTGGATGCATTCTTGATAAAGGGTGCCGATAATATTTTTTATCTGACAGGATTTAGAGGCTCTGAAGCAACCCTTATTGTAACACGTGGCGATGTAATCCTTCTGACAGACTTCAGATACATCACATATGCACAGGAGATTGCAAAAGACATAATAATAACGGAAATGAACTGGAAAAGAAATCTGATACAAGAAATCTGCGATAGATACCGCATCAAAAAAATAGGTTTTGACAGTATCCATACAACGTATTTTATGTATGGAAGATGGATAGAATCCGTTAAAAACGTCGATTTTATACCGATAGATAACGAAATTGAGGGGATAAGGATACATAAAGAGCCCGATGAGATAGATGCAGTATTAAAGGCTGTCGACATAGCAACAAAGGCTTTTATAAATGTACTTGAACATATATGCCCCGGAAAAACCGAAATACAGATCGCTAATGAGCTCGATTACGCTATGCGAATGCTTGGCGCCGAGTGTCCATCGTTTGACACGATAGTAGCATCAGGTGCAAGGGCAGCGTTGCCTCATGCAGTTCCAACAGACAAAAAAATCAATGAGGGGGATGCCGTCATCATAGATTTCGGGGCAAGGTTAGATGGCTACTGCAGCGACGAGACCTGTACCGTCTTGATCGGAGAAGCGAGCGCTCAGCTGAAAGAAATTTATAACGTTGTTAATGATGCAAGAATACTCGGTCTTGAAAAGGTTGCACCCGGTGCATCTATAAATGAACTGGACATGGCTGTAAGGGGTTTTATAGATAATGCAGGATACGGGGAATATTTTAGACATGGGGTTGGTCACGGTGTCGGCATAGCAGTACACGAACCACCTGTAATTAATAGTTCCAGCGATGGTATCCTCGAAGAAAACATGATAATAACCATCGAGCCAGGCATATACCTACCTAATGTCGGTGGCGTGAGGCTTGAAGATATGGTACTGGTAACTAAAAATGGTTCTATGGTGCTAACAAGTGTAAGAAAGGATATGCTCAATATCAACTAAACACAACTTGCCTTAAGGAGATTGATGGCTCATAGTTGAAAAAAATGATTGTCGGCATAATGGATGGGTAGGCAACAGGGTGTTTATCGTTACCTATCTTTTGTTTCGTCGGCTATGAAATAACAAGAGGAGGATGTCATGATTGTCGCTACTTCAGAGTTTAGAAAAGGGCTCAGGCTGCTGTGGGAGAATGAGCCCTTTGTGATTGTCGAGTTTCAGCACGTGAAGCCTGGGAAGGGGGCTGCCTTTGTCAAGACCCGAATAAAAAGCCTTGTTTCGGGCAACGTGCTTGATATGACTTTCAGATCGGGCGATAAATTTGAAGTACCTGAACTCGAAGAAAAGGAAATGCAGTTCCTTTACAAAGAGGGTGATAAATACCATTTTATGGATACAACCACTTACGATCAGTTGTTTATTGATGAGGAGCATTTAGGAACTGCCAAAAATTATTTGAAAGAGGGTTTGGTTATTAATGTCCTTTTTTATAAAGGCAGGACAATAGGTGTTGAGATGCAGAACTTCGTTGAGCTTGTAATAGAAAAAACAGAACCAGGCGCAAGGGGAGATACCGCGCAGAATGCGACAAAACCAGCGCTGCTGGAAACGGGTTACACGATCCAAGTCCCGCTTTTTGTTGTCGAGGGCGATAAGGTGAGGATAGATACGCGCACCGGTCAATATATCGAGCGTGTAAAATAGAATCATGCTTATAACATTCGAAGGCATAGAAGGAAGCGGCAAGTCTACGCAGATAAAGCTTTTGTATGAATATCTAAAGCTGAAAGGGCATGACGTCATATTAACGCGTGAACCTGGTGGGACGACATTCGGAGAGGAATTGAGGAATGTCTTTCTAAAGCAGGATGCAAATATCTTTCCATTGACAGAACTTCTCGTGATTATGGCAATGAGGGCTCAACTCGTTGAAGAACTGATTGTGCCTTCGTTAAATGCTGGCAAAACAGTCCTGTGTGACAGATTTGCCGATGCCTCATATGTGTATCAGGGTTATGGCAGAGGCATAGACCTTGGTGTTATAGAAAACCTGAACAGACTTGCCACAAAAGGTATCAGGCCTAATCTTACTATACTGATCGACTGCACCGTTAAAGAAGGATTTAGAAGAAAAATGGCCAACGGGTTTTCGATAGACAGGTTCGAGAAAGAAAATAGAGATTTTCATATGAAGATCAAGAGGGCATATCTCAAGATTTCGAAAGAAGACCCTAAAAGGTTTTATGTTGTCGATGGTCGAAAAGGGGTTGAAGATATACAGATGCTCATAAGGAAAAGGGTTGAAGGGCTTTTGGAAAGTCATGGGATTTGAACGCATAACAGGTCATGAAAAGCAGAAAGGTATGCTTCTGTCTTTGCTTAAAAAAAAGCGTATGCCGCATGCATTCCTTTTCACGGGACCCGAAGGAATTGGAAAAAAGAGGGTTGTGATGGAATTTGCAAAGTATATCTTCTGCGAACACGGCACTGCCTGTAATACATGCCGCCCTTGTTTAAAGGTTGAACGGGGAAGCCATCCTGACATCTTTTCGACAGGAGGCGAAGAATCCATTGGCATAGAACACTCAAGGAATATCAGCAAGGAGGTGTATGAATATCCTTACGAAAGCAACAGGCGCATCATTATTATTGATAATGCAGAGAAAATGACCAATGAGGCGAAAAATGCGTTGCTAAAAACACTCGAAGAACCTCCTCCATTTAACATTTTTTTTCTTATAACATCATCTGAAAGGGATATACCGCTTACGATCAAATCTCGTTGTACGAAACTTATCTTTAGTCCTCTCTTCAAAGAACAGCTCAAGGCATACTTCAAGAACAATCTGGCCATAAACGATGAAAAGGCCGAACTACTATCCTGTATCTCACACGGAAGCATAGGCAGCGGATTGTTTTGGACTGTGGAAGATAACTTTCTTTTAAGAAAACAGATAGCAGAGTTGTTGATTGGTAGAGGCAAGAGCTTTTTAAAGGCAAGTGTAATTTCTGAAAAGATCTCTAAAAGTCAGAAGGATACAATGATATACCTCTCGTTTATCCTTTCGCTTTACAGAGACATGTATTTTTTGAATGAATGCGGCGATGACTCAATGGTTATGAACAGAGATATCAAGGGATTACTTGCAATGGAAAAAATCAATATGGCAACACTCAATAACTCGATTCAGAGGGTTGAACAAACAATAAATCTTATGCGTTATAATATAAATAGGTGGCTTGTTTTGGAAAACATGATGTTGCATTTAATGGAGTGATAATGAAGGCTTGCAGTGTAAGGATTGATAAATTAACAGGGGTTATCGAAATGGAGGCATTAGATGAAATAAAGGCGGGTGATTATATCATAGGAGAGCTTGAAAAAGGCACTTGCCTTGGGGTAGTGATAACCGACCCTGTAGAAACAGAAAAAACAGGTTTAAAAAAGATAACAAGAAAGGCTTCAGATGAAGAGATTAAAGAATATGTCTTACTAAAAGAGAAAGAATTTCAGGCCTTTGAATTTTGCAAACAAAAGATTTTTGAGATGAACCTGCCTATGAAATTGTTATGGGCTGAATATCTTTTCGGCGGCACAAAACTCCTTTTCTATTTTGTCTCTGAGAGTAGGGTGGATTTCAGAGAACTCGTTAAAGAACTTGCCAAAGAATTCAAATTGAGGATCGAGCTGAGGCAGGTTGGGGTAAGGGACGAGGCAAAAATCATAGGGGGGCTGGGAAATTGCGGAAATGTCTGTTGCTGTCGGAGATTTCTTAACAATTTTTCCATAGTCTCCATCAAGATGGTAAAGGAACAGGGGCTTGCACTGAACCCATCAAAGATTTCCGGTATTTGCGGAAGGCTTATGTGTTGTCTTTCCTATGAATACGATATGTATGCAGAGTATAAAAAACAATTTCCAAAGATAGGTAAAAGGGTGGCGACACCTCATGGTGAGGGGAAGGTAATAAAACACAGCACGTTGAACTCGACGATCGTTGTTGAGCTTGACGACGGCAAGGAAGTCGTGGCAGGGCTCAAGGATATAAAATTCTTATAGAAATAAAGGTTAAAACAACCTTTCGATTGCATTATTGCTTGAATCGTTTGGGCAAAAAGTGTTCAAATGCTATATCATTTTATAAGGCGAGGACATTGGATTCAAAGACCGTTCCAAAATCTATATGGAGTTGATTTATGAATAAACATTATTATATCACCACGCCCATCTATTACATAAATGATGTGCCGCATATAGGTCATGCGTATACAACCATCGCAGCCGATATCATGGCCAGATTCAAAAGGATTTGCGGATATGACGTCTTTTTTCTGACCGGTACGGATGAACATGGCCAAAAGGTCGAAAAGGCGGCACAAATGCAGGGTGTACATCCCCGTGAGCTTGCCGATAGGACAGTTCACAGGTTTATTGACCTGTGGGATACTCTAAATATCTCTAATACCGGTTTTATAAGAACTACAGAGGAGAGGCACAGGAAGGTTGTCCAATATATCTTTGAAAAGGCATTCGAAAATAATGATATTTATCTCGGTTCATACGAAGACTGGTATTGTGTGCCTTGCGAAAGCTATTTTACGGAACTTCAGCTCAAAGACGGGATTCATTGTCCTGACTGCTACAGACCTACTGAAAAACTCCAGGAAGAGAGCTACTTTTTCAAATTATCCAATTACGAAGAAAGGTTGCTTGAACTTTTAGAGGGGCATAAGGATGTTGTCATGCCTGAAATCCGCTTTAACGAGGTGGCAAGCTTTATCAAAGGGGGTTTGAGAGATTTAAGCGTAAGCAGAACAAGCTTCACATGGGGTATCCCTGTGCCTATGAACACGAACCATATAGTTTATGTCTGGTTTGATGCGCTTGCAAATTATATAAGTGGTATTGGTTTTCTCGAAGACGACGATCTGTTCAATATGTTCTGGCCATGCGATGCGCATCTGATCGGCAAAGATATTCTTAGGTTTCACGCAGTTTATTGGCCAAGTTTTTTGATGTCAGTGGGCCTACCTGTGCCAAAGCACATTTTCGCTCATGGTTGGTGGACAATAGAGGGGCAAAAAATGTCCAAATCCCTTGGAAATGTAATCGACCCAAATGAGGTTGTTAAACAATATGGGGTTGATGAGTTCAGGTTTTTCCTTTTCAGGGAAGTACCATTCGGCCTTGACGGAGATTTTTCCAAGAACGCTATCCTGCACCGTGTTAACGGGGACCTTGCCAATGACTTTGGAAACCTTGTGAGTAGAAGCGTCACCATGATTGGAAAATTCCAGAAGGGTAGGATAGATAAGCCCGAAACAAAAGGCGGAATGGATGAATATGTTGAAGGGCATATCAGGTCTTTGACAGATAAATATTTTAAAGAGATGGAGGTTTTTTCCTATTATAAGGCATTGCAACAGATCTTCGAGATAACATCCACACTCAATAAATACATAGACTCTGAAGCACCATGGAAACTGGCTAAGGAGAACGACTCGAGAGTTAAGACAGTGCTTTACAATCTGTGGAATGGTATAAGGATTGCAGCTATGCTCATATATCCGTTCATGCCTGAGAAATCACAATCTATATGGAATGCCATCGGTGTTCGTAAATCTATTGAAGATATATCCTTTGATGAAGAGAAGGTGTTCCATCATATCGATGATATGGCAGAAATAGTGAAGATAGCACCGATTTTCCCAAGAATAGAAGGTTGATATGTCATTTGTATCAATAAAACAGGTCCTTGAAAGCGTTCTGACAGAATACAGTTCTTCAGGCGATATCGATGCATATAAGGTGTTCTATATGTGGGAAGACGTTGTGGGAGACAAAACAGCCTGCCATACAAAACCGATTAGGATAAACAAGGGGACGCTCTATGTAGAGGTTGATGACCCGCTGTGGTTAAGCCAGTTACGTTACATGAAGCTGGACATTCTTGACAAAATAGACAGAAAGATAAAGGAAGGGGCGCTAAAAGACCTAAAATTTTATCTGAGGATAAATAACCATAAATAACAACAACTTACGCACATAGTTAAAACAGAACTTACACATATAAAATATCTGCATATCACAGTATACAAAAAAATAATTTTTTTTGCGATAAATCAAAAAAATTCCTTGACATTATTGATAGTTATGTTAATAATTCACACAGATGTCTGTTTCTACAGGGGTTTACACAACAGGCAGTTTCTATTTGCCTGATAATCATATATATATCTAAATATATTCAAGGAGGTAGTCGGAAATGACTAAGGCAGAAATTGTAGCAAAAGTAGCAGAGGAGCTTAAGATTTCAAAGGTGGCTGCAGGAAAGGCTTTCGGTGTGATGACGAGCTGCATAGAAGATGCGCTCAAGAATGGAGAAAAGGTGACTTTTGTCGGTTTTGGTACATTTTCCGTTGCTGAAAGAAAGGCAAGAAAGGGAAGAAACCCACAGACAGGCAAAGAGATCAAGATTGCAGCGAAAAAGGTGCCTAAATTCAGTGCCGGCTCAGCCCTTAAGGCAGCAGTGAGCGGTAAACCAGCAGCAGCAGCAAAACCAAAAGCAAAAAAGGCAGCAGCAAAACCAAAAAAGAAATAGATCGGTTATAATAAAAAAGCGGGCATTCGTGCCCGCTTTTTTATTGCCAAAGAAATAACGCCTGACAGCAACTCATTATTGCTCGGCGTAGGCATAACGGCATATACAATCTTGAATGTTTCTCTGTATCTGACAATGATGCCCAGATAGGCGAGAAAAGATGCGTTGCACAGTTGATGCAGGTCTTAGTGTGGGTTTATAAGATAGCGCCCGATTAGGGCTTATTTATCTCCCGTTTTAATTGATCAAGCAATATTCTGAATGGGGTGTTTTTTTCGGAGGACAGCCTTTTTACATCTTCGAACTCTATATGAGTTTTTATGAGATTTCCGTTTTTATCGAAACCCTTTTTTATACTTACTGAACCGAGCGAGGTAGTGATGGTTTGCATATCTCTTTTTAAGATTTGCCTTTTTTCCTTTCTTAATCGTATTCCAAATGTTGTTGTTTCTGTAAATAGTATATCGATGGCGTTCTGAAGTGCTTCCTCCGTCGCTGTAACGGATATCCTCACCCCTATCCTACCCTTTTTCATATAAACGGGAAAATAGAGGACATCGAGTGCGCCGGTATCCCTTATCTTATCTGATATTGCTCCAAGGTATTCCATCTCCATATCGTCTAAGTCTGTCTCTATTACCCATACCTCTTCATTGTACGATATTGTCTCGGTTTTACCGATGAGTATGCGCAGCATATCAGGTTTGTCTGTTTTGTAACCACCTATGCCATATCCGATTTTTTCTATGCTGAAAGGCGGCGTGACATTGTTTTTACTCGTATAGTGCCTTACAATCGTTGCGCCTGTTGGTGTTGTAAGTTCAAGGGGTTCATCCGAGAAAACCATTTTATAACCTGAAAGTATTTCGAGTGTGACGGGGGGTGGGTTTGGTATTATGCCATGCGATGTCCTTATAGTCCCCCTGCCATGTGGTACGGGCCCGCAATAAACCTTATCGATATCGAAAAAGTGCATACCCTTTGCAACACACAAAAGGTCAATTAGCGTATCGATATGGGAAAGTTCATGCAG
>Ga0116191_1000577_pt1 | contig 31969 bp, 24 predicted proteins | sample AD_UKC111_MetaG_FD_89897 | JGI IMG/M metagenome (GOLD analysis project Ga0116191, IMG submission 89897) | Active sludge microbial communities of municipal wastewater-treating anaerobic digesters from Hong Kong - AD_UKC111_MetaG | ecosystem: Engineered > Bioreactor > Anaerobic > Digestate... | reverse complement strand
CACACCGGATGAAGTCAAAGACAGCTGGAATACAGAAGTTCGGGAATTCTACCGGGACAGCGTTGCACTTAAACCGGGTGCTCTCGCTTATCTTACGGCTGCCAGACGACTTGGGTTCTATATGGCGGTATCAACCGCGCTTACCAGAGAGAATGCTTATGCGGCACTGAGACACAATGGTATTTTCGACCTCTTCGACGCAATAATAACTCTTGAGGATCTGAAAGTCCGCGCCGACAAAAGCACCCCGGACATTTTCCTCGCTACACTGAAGTACGTAAACGCTACTCATCCGGCACTTCTTCTGCGTCCGTCAGCCTCGCTCGTCTATGACGATGTGTCGGCTGCCACAGGAGGTGCGGCAGCCGGAGACTTCATGACCTGCGCGGTATATGACTCAATCGGAAGCGGAGAGGTGCACAACTGGGACGCATTCGCCCGCAGCTGCGACTACTCTCTTTATTCCTGGTAATTTCCCTCAACTTCTGTCTGCCTTATCGTCAGGCACTGCGTCTGTTCCGGCATCATTGCCGTCCTTGTCTGCGGTCTTCTTTGCTCTCTTTACGGCTTTGATTCTTGCGATAATAACGATTGCCGCTGCCGCCAGAATAACAATTACAGGCACGAGCACCGGAGACACGGCGACAAGTCCGAGGAAAAAGTCCATAAACCCTTCCTTAATGTTCCTGACTGATTCTTTGAAAGTATCGGCAATCTTCTCCCTGTAGGATACAACATGCGCTTCTTCAGGTTCTTCTTCCACAAGAACTTCGTCTACCGTCAGATTCAAAGTAGCATAATTCACCTGGTTTGCCATTATCCGGAGCTGGGATTCGGCACTGTCTATCTCATAACGGACATTTGTAAGTTCGTTTTGCAGCGTGAGCAGAGTGTCAAGATCGTTTGCCTGCGCCATAAGGTCCATGAGCTGATCGCGTTCCTGCTTCAGCGCGTCAATCCGTGCCTTTGTATCACTGTAAGTTAGCGTAACATCTGAGGTATTCTCATTGCTCGATATCACAACACTTCCGGTACCCACCTGCGCAATGAGACTGTCCAACGAGTCCGCAGGGATTCTTAAGACATACGTCGCGCTTCTCAGATCGTCGTCCATACCGGTCCCTGTAACGCTTGAATTCTCAATATATCCTCCGAGTGCATCTGCCTGCGAAATAACAGTGTTACAAAGCCCCGGAAAATCCTTTGTCTCGACATTCATGCTGACAGTTCTTACAAGAAGCCTGCCCTGCTCCGGATCAAGATCCGGTTCTCCGCTGTCAGCCGGCTCGTAAGATACGGCAGTTCCGTCAGCCGAATTCATGCTTACATTTCCGTTGCCGGCAGCTGACAGCGAATCATCGGCAGTAATTTCTTCCGTTGCGATATCTTCTGTCAGACCTTCATCCGCCCCGTATGCAGCCGTTGTACAAACGGCAGTTTCTTCCGGTTCCTCCTCATCGCGGTTCTTTGAGTCAGAGCTGTGAGTTCTCGCACAGCCTGCCATCATAAGCACCAGAACCAGCGCAACTGTAATTATCATCAATGGTTTCCTGTTCTTCATGTATTTATCCTCCAAAAGGTTTATATCTTATATACAGGTCAGAATAATAAAATGTTGCGCTTCTTCTTGTCGGCTTTGAAATTTCTCGTTTTCTGATAATTCTCTTTTCCGGAGATGAAAAAACACAGCCGCGACTGTCAGGTCACGGCTGTGTCTTCTGTGTGTATACTTCAACTAATTTGTCAGATTAGCCTCGCTCATCAATGACAGTCTGTACTCTGTCCTGAAGAATATCCGTAACTTCATCAAGCGTCTTCTGACCTGAGAAAAATGCGGGCATCTCCTCCATCAGTATCAGGTCGATTGCCGAATCGTCAGTGAGCATATAATCTGCGCTCTCCACGAGTGACTTATAATAATCAACCATATCCTGTGTGTAATTTATCTTTTTTCCGGCTGAATCAACATAGTAATCCGCCGATGAAGATGTCTGGTAATAAGAGAGCGCCTGTGCGGCAGAAGTATCGAACGCCGCGCGGTTGACCGGATTCAATCCTGATTCGCCGGTAGCCATACGCGTCTGCGTGTCTTCACTTAACAATGTCTGAACAAATGACCAGCAGGCATCAGGATCCGCCGCGGAAGAAGAAATCGCCACCGATACAGGCGTAATGTAAGATCCTCTGCCATCCGTTGACGGCAGACCCATAAGTTTGTTTCCTGAAGTATAGCTTGAGAAATATGATCCTATTCCGCTCAGATCGGTTCTGGTTGCGGCCGGTGTATCGTCTGCTACGCTGTCCGTATCATCACTGTTCCAGCTGACACCGGTCTCCGGAACATTGTCCTTTACGTAATTTGCAAGCGCAGCAAAATCATCATTATTAAAATTTGCCTGTCCGTCCACAATGAACTTCTCGTACATGCCCGAAAAGCACGTCGTGAAATAAACTGCCTGACCCGATGTAATAGGATCCGTCCCGTTGCAGACGCTGTCGACGAACTGCTTGTATTCATCGAATGTAAATCCCTTGGCATCATCAGGAACATTCTTGGAATTGGTGAGTATTCCGCTGAGCGTATAAGATACCGGCATCTGGAAAAGGCTGTCGCCGACCTTCGCGCTGTCGATAATATTCGTGAAATACTCATCTGATGTAAACTGCGATTCATAAGAGCTCAAATCAAGCAGGTAATCGCTGTTGTTGATCTGTGAGAAGCTGCCTGTATTGAAAAGAATGTCCGGACCTTCCCCGTTCATCATGTCAACCGCAAGTTTGTCAGACAGGCCTGCGTTCGCCTGCTTCTCCAGCTTGCTGTAATCATCATCGCTGTTCAGTGAATTGGCCTGATCCTCATCATAGTAATCTTCAATGCTGTAATTGTTGTCATAGATGATTCTGCAATCCGGGCTTGTCTCGTTAAAATCACATACGGCCTGACCGATATAGTCCGGCACATAATCACCGGCATAAAGGCTGATTGCAGTCTTGCCGACATTAGGGTTTGTGTCTGCCTTTGTAAATGTAACAAGCTCAAACGGCTGCGCCGCATCTGAATATATACTGCCGTTCAACGTTCCGCCATAGACAAGCTTATCCGCATTGCATTCGATAATATCCATGTTGACAATCCTGCTCATGTTGACGTTTGTCCAGCTGTAATCGAACGTGGTCTCCACGGTCTTGGCTGTAAAATCAATCTGTGACATACCGCTGTTCGTCAAAACGTAATTAACTCCTTCGGAATCCGTATAGGTTCTGTGATAGGAATTGGCATCCTCGAGCCATGAATAGTCTTCAGCGTTCTGCTGAACAATCTCTCCGGTTGCAAGATTTATTGTAAAATACATTGTAGTGGACGTGGAGTCGCCGGATGAAGACCCGACAATAAGCGCGCTGTCATCGGACAACTCGAATATGGATGATATATCGAAAATAGCAGAGCCGTCTTCCGGCTTAACATCAACTTTCTTCTCGTTGCCGCCTTCGGGAATTATCCCTATCTGATATGATGAGTCTCCGCTGTCCGAATAAATAAAATAAGTGTTGACAGTGTATCCGTTCAGATTGAATACGCGCTCCGGTGATGATGACTGATCCGAATCCGCTGCCGCATCATCTGTTCTGTCCAGTTCTTCTCCGGTCGACATATCCAGTGTGACAATCTGCGTCTTGCCTTCATATGTATCCGGATCGTAAGTAAAGAGATTGAGCTCAAGTTTGCTGTCGGCATATGACAAGGAATTTATGCCTGAATTCTCAGTACTGTATGAAGACAGGTCGATATTCGATGCAACTGAATCGTCAGAAAGACTCACAAGACATACGCGGTCGATAGCATAATCATAGTAATCGTCAGATGAAACATTCTCATCATAGCCGGACTTAAGACCCACGATACGCAGGCAGACATAGCTGTCGTCGTGTCCTACAAGCTCAATATACTGATACTGGCATTTATCTGTAACGCCTAATGTCTCAGCAGTTATATCGACCGTGGATGTGTCGTACCACGGCGTTGAATCATCAATAGATACAGTCTCATTTGTTCCCCCGGTTCCGCCTTCTGAACCGCCTTTATGGGTATTATAACATCCTGTCATAGAGACAATCATGCTTCCCATAACTCCAAGAGCAATTGCCCTTCTTAAAATTCCTGTGAATCCAGTCATAAAACACCTCCTCTTTCCACATTCGGTAAAGATTCTAACATATACATACTTTCATTAAATGAATTTTAGGTGACACCTCACCTGATTGATTGTGTTATTATCCCTTGTATATGGAATTTTGTAATGTGACAACAGATTTATGGGACTACCTTCGCTCCTGCGGCAAGCCTCTGGCACTTTACGGCACAGGCGACGGTGCGGACAAGATTATCGGCGCTCTGGAAAGTAAAGGTCTTTCCCCGCTTATAAGCGCGGTCTTTGCCAGTGACGGATTCGTAAGAAGCAGGCAATTCGCGGGATTTACGGTAGAATCATTCTCTCAGGTTCAATCCCGCCTCGGCAAAGGCAGATTCATCACGCTCGTGTGTTTCGGAACCTCCAGAGCCGAAGTAATATCGAACATAAGGGCAATTGCCGCGAAGTGCGAGCTTTATGCCCCGGATGTGCCGGTGTGCGGTGAAGGTCTTTTCGACATGGAATATGTAAGAGAGCACGAAGCCCGGCTCGAAAATGTATTCCTGCGCCTTGAAGATAAAGCTTCAAAGGACTGCTTCCGGGCAATTGTAAACTACAAGCTCAGCGGAGACATTAATTATCTTATGTCATGCGAGAGCAATCAGGACGATGCCGACCTGCTTCTGGGAGAATTTGAAACGGGTTCACGGATGATTGATCTCGGAGCCTACAACGGCGACACCCTGAGAAGATATATGGGATTGTTCGGCGGAATTGACCGTGCGATTGCCGTAGAGCCGGAACGCCATTCCTTCAGAAAACTCAGCGCGTATTGTGACGAAGCCGGCAGCAGAGTGAGGGCGGTGAACGCCCTGATATCAGACTATTGCGGGACAGAACCTATAGCGGAATCACACGGACGGGGCTCGCGCAGCAAAGCGATAAAAGGCAGCGGCAGCGGAATATGTCATTCCGCGGAAACAATGACTGACGTTACTACAATTGACACTCTTGCTGACGGTGCGCGTGTCGATTTCATTAAGTTTGATGTTGAAGGTTCGGAGAGTGCGGCAATCAACGGAGGCGTGCAGACAATCACTGCTGACCGCCCGAGAATGCTTATTGCCTGCTATCATAAAAACGAAGACCTCTTCATGCTGCCTGAGCAGATTCTGGGTCTTCGCGATGACTATAAACTGTATATGCGCCACCATCCGTATATTCCGGGATGGGACACTAACTATTACTTTGTATGAGCTTCTCTTTCTCTTCCCTTGACAGGTCGTGTTTGATATGCCATTCCCGCGACCTCGCGTCATGCTCATCCTCGAAACTCTCCTTATAGACGAGCATGCACGGGATTCGCGAGTGCGTGTATTTCGCTCCGGTTCCGCTGTTGTGTTCAGACAGACGGCGTTCACAGTCTGTGGTAAATCCGGTATACAGCGTGCCGTCGGAGCAGCGCAGAATATAGACGTAATAACGCTTCTGACCGGTAATCACTTTTCTTTGGACTTATATCCGCGAATTACAATCTCGTGATCCGGATATGTCCTGTCTCTCAGAACTATATCGCAGCCCAGAACATCCGCAAATTTGTATACCATATCAAATCTCATGCTGTTCTTTGAAGAATCCAGACGATTTGTAACTCCCGCTACTGTTCTATAGCCCAGATCCCTTGCCATTTTTGTCTGAGTTACTCGTTTATCACGCATAAACAGTCTTAAAGCCTCTTCAACTGTATCCATTTCCATACATTTTTCCTCCTGCTGCTTGATTTTTGTCTGATATTCTTGTTTTGCTAATTTGATTCTATATTGCCAATGTTTGGGTGAGATTATAAATGTGTAAATCTTTTATGAATTCGAAATCCGCGTAAATTGTCGCGCACTTTGTCCTTACAACGGATATAATCTTTTTATGAAAATACTGATTGCAAGCGACTCACACGGGCTTACCGGCAGCCTTTACAGAATAATTGATACGGAGCACCCCGACATGCTGATTCATCTTGGGGACATGGAAGACGATCCGGGCAGGCTTGCCGCAAAAGCCGGTTCTCCGAGCACTCCGTGCGTTTTTATCCGTGGCAATTGCGATTCCCGTCAGTATGACGACATGACGGGAACCGTCCTTCGCGATGAAGCGGTTTTCCCGCTATGCGGTCACAGATTTTTCTGCTGCCACGGTCACAGATATCATGTAAACTACGGCATTCAGACGCTGTCTTGTGCCGCTTATGAGAAAGGATGCGATATCGCGCTCTACGGTCACACACATATTCCCTATGACAGCTTCGGCGAAGCAGTTGCGAGACGCAACGGCAGCGCCTGCGAAGCAGGAAATATCCGCATACTTAACCCGGGCAGTACAGCAATTCCCAGAGGAGGCAGCTCTCCCGGTTATATGATTATGATGCTTGATTCCTCCGGAAGATACAGCGTGGAGCTCAGACACGCATAGTCGTCCTTATGTCAGCTGCTTAAAATAAACATAAAACAAAAAGCCCCCGACTGTAACAGCCGGGGGCTCTTCTCATAAAATTCCGATTATCAGTAATTCTCTGAATGAACTTCAAAATAGCTCTGAGGATGAGAACATACCGGGCAGACATCCGGTGCTTTGGTTCCTACAACGATGTGTCCGCAGTTGCGGCACTCCCAGACCTTGACCTCGCTCTTCTCGAATACAGAAGCTGTCTCGACGTTGGAAAGAAGTGCTCTGTATCTCTCTTCGTGATGCTTCTCGACAGCTCCGACAAGTCTGAACTTGGCAGCAAGATCAGCAAAGCCCTCAGCTTCCGCTGTCTTCGCAAAGCCTTCGTACATATCTGTCCACTCATAGTTCTCGCCGTCAGCTGCCTGACCCAGATTGGTCTTTGTGTCGCCGATTCCGCCGAGCTCCTTGAACCACATCTTGGCGTGCTCTTTCTCGTTGTCAGCGGTCTTGAGGAAAATAGCCGAGATCTGCTCATAGCCTTCCTTCTTGGCTACCGACGCAAAGTATGTATACTTGTTGCGTGCCTGTGACTCGCCGGCAAAAGCCGCCTGTAAATTCTTCTCTGTCTGTGTGCCTGAGTAATTGCTCATGGTCTTACCCTCCTGTGTATTGTTATTATTTGTTATAGCGCTGTTATCCTGTTCCGGTTCAAGCGGCTTGAAATACGAAGCATCATGCTTGCACCACGGACAGATGAAATCGGCCGGAAGCGTATCACCCTCATAGATGTATCCGCAGACCGTGCAGATAAAACCCTTCTTGGGTCTGCTGTCAGCTGCTGCATTCGCTGCCGGCTTTGACTTTATGTACTTCTGATAATATGCGTATGTAACACTCGGCTCGCCCGAAAAAGCTTCCCCGTCAGTCACGTCTGCCAGGAACAGCGTATGCGTTCCAAGATCCGTCGCGCTGACTACCTCACATGATATATATGCGTTCACTTCATCGTCGTCAAGATATACTATCCCGTTGTCTGCACGTTTGAACGCAATTCCTTCAAGCTTGTCAGTATCCCTGCCGCTTGCGAAGCCCCAGTGCTTATAGGTATCGAATCTGGACTTCTCCGTCAGTATCGAGACATTGAATCTTCCCGTCTTCGCAATCATATCGTGCGTGTAATTGAGCTTGTTTACTGCGACAATCACACGATTAGGTTCAGTCGTGACCTGTGTCACGGTGTTAACGATACAGCCGTTGTCCTTTATGCCGTCCTTTGCGGTAAGCACAAACAAACCGTATGTCAGATTATACATTGCTTTCTTGTCCATCGGTTGAACCCTCCTCGTAGCTTTTCTTATACCATCGATTATATACGTTTGTGTAAGAAGAGTTGGTGAATTTTAGATGAACTTTTATAGGAACTGACGCAGCCGGGACAGACCCGGTAATTAATGTCCTGCCGGATTCTCCGAATAAATGGTTTTTCTTTTCGCCATGTAGTAGATAACCAGCGCTGCGGAAGTAACCAGCCACGATACCGGATAGACGGCCATCAGCCAGCCAAAGCTTCTGAACAGGCGGAAAACCGTAAATACCCACAGAAAACGGGTTCCGCAAACGCCGATGAGCGTCATTGCGGCAGGTCCCGAGGACAGACCGTGTCCGCGGAGCGCTCCGGAGAAAATCTCAATTATGGCATTGATTCCTTCGAATCCCACGATTGTGCTGATTCTGATTACGCCGTAATGAATGACTGCCGGATCGCTGTTGAAAATCAGAAGAATATATCTGCTCGGAAGCATAAACACGACGATACATGCGAGTGACGCGGCGAGCGCCTGCAGAAACGATATCCTGAGGACTTTCCTGCAGCGGTCATATTTGCCGGCACCGCTGTTCTGAGAAGTGAATGTTGTGCACGCCTGACCGAATGAATTAATGATGTAATAAGCAAAAATCTCAATATTGAAGGCCGCGGATGATGCCGCGATTATATCTGTTCCGAGAGAATTTACAGCCGACTGGACACAGATGTTTGAGATTGAGAAAACACAGTCCTGAAGTCCTGCCGGTACTCCGATTCTCAATATTTCGCGAAGTATTGCCGGGTCTATGCGAAGCTCGGAGAACCTGACCTTTATCTCGTCCTTGCGCCTCAAAAGCATCACAAACATCATTCCTGAACTCAGTGTGTTCGCAATCACGGTAGCGAGCGCCACGCCGGAAGCTGCCATATGACAGACCTTTACAAAGAAAATATTAAGAATGACATTCACAATTCCCGATACTACCAGGCATATAAGCGGGGTTGAGGTATCGCCCTTGGAACGGAAAATCGCTGATTCGAAGTTATAAAGAAAAATTACGGGCATGCCTGTCATATAAACTCTCAGATACATAAGTGACATCGGCAGAATTGAATCCGGAACACCCATGAAGTTCAAAAGAGGTTCCGCCACAAGCTCGCCCACTGCAGTCATAATAAGACCGCCCGTCAGAGCAACAAGAATTGATGTATGAACCGTCTTGCCTGCGCTCACATTCTCGCCTGCACCGAGGCAGCGCGATATAACAACATTCGCACCGAGTGCAATTCCCATGAACAGATTGACCATCAGTCCCACTACCGGCGCATTGCTGCCGACGGCCGCCATGGCCTCTTTGTTTACGTATCTTCCCACAACCGCGACATCGGCCGCATTGAAAAGCTGCTGCAATATACCGGTAACTGCCAGAGGAAGTGCGAACAGCAGCAGCTTCTCTCCAAGCTTGCCGGTCAGCATATCCATTTGTTTGATCTTCATCTACATATCATCTCTGTTTCAATAAATAACACTCCACAATTATCACAGATGCTATAATAACAGAATCCACGTTGAAATGGAGATTATAATGAACAAGTTTCTCACCGGTTTGAATCTCGTTATCCTGTCAATTGTCATAATCCTTATAGGACTTGTCTTTGTGTTCAGAATACCGAACGGCTCGCTTGACTCAACATCTTCCGACTTTAGTGATGGCTGGTATTACGATGACGGAACCCCGGCCGACCCCGGCAGGCCGTCGGCAAGTTCCGCCGATGGCTGGGCAACCATATCCCGGGAAACCGATTCCTCCGAAATAAGAGACGCAGACTTATGCTTTACCGCAAACAACATGTATTTCGAGATTTTCCTCGACAACGAAAAAATATATTCCTTTACCCCCGAGCTTATTCCTCTGTACGGTGATTGCCACGGCACTTACATCCACACTGTCAGCATCCCCGCCTTTGAAGGCCGCAAAACATTGAGCATCCGGTATAAGACACTGATAACCGGCAGCTGGACTAATTTCCGTAATATGAAAATAGAGGACGGAACTGAATATCTTCATCAGCTGTTAAGAGAAAATTTCGGTAAATTCCTCCTGTCATATTCATCGCTCTTTCTGGGAATTATTCTTATTGTATGCGGCCTCTTCATGACCAGAAACATGCTTAAAACCGTAGAGACCGTTGCTCTTGGAACCATGATTGTTCTTCTTGCCTGCTATACGCACACCAATACTGCGATTGTCTCTGTAATTTCTTCCGATCCGGCCATTCTCCGGCTTATTGAACACATGGCACTGGTTTTTCTTCCCGCTCCGGCCATGATTTTCGCCGCAGCATTCACCGACAGTCTGAATTCAAAACTCCTGCGCATAACCCTCGCCGCAGTCGGCATAAACGCAATCACCGTTACTGTATGTATGGTGTTCAGAATCTGTGACTTTCATTATCTGCTTCCGATTACACATATGACAATCGCCGCGGGAATGGTTTTCCTTGTCATTCTTTTCGCGCATGACCTGAGCATTAAAAAGAAACGCAATCCTGGCTACAAATATCTGGCTGTAGCATTCGGTATTCTGGTCATCTCAGGCATCGGCGACCTGTTATCATACTACATCCCGTCGAAAAGCTATGATTCCGCAGCGAGTTCGCGATGCGGCCTCCTTATCTTTACTTTGATTCTTCTCTGGTACGAAATCATATCTCTCGCTGAAGTTAACCGTAAAAGCGCAGCGGGAGAAGTTATGAACCGTCTCGCACACATCGATACCCTTACCGGTCTTGGCAACCGTACGTCATTCGACGAGAGCGAACGCAGGCTTTCAGAACAAAGCTCGGGCAAATGCGCCATAGTTCAGCTCGACGTAAATTACCTCAAGCAAGTCAACGACAACTACGGACACATTGAAGGTGACAGACATCTGTGTGCGACAGCCGACTGCATGAAGACCTCTTTCGGAACTCTTGATAATGCGGAGTGTTTCAGAACCGGAGGCGACGAATTTGTAGTAATTATTTACGGCAATGACGCCATCAAAGACTACGACAAAGCAATCAGGCTGTTCAACGGACAGATTCAGAAATACAACAGCAGTTCAAAGCCTCAGATACCGCTCTCGGTCGCCTGCGGAATGGCTGAACTTGACTGTTCCCTTGGCACTGACCCTCATGTAATTGAGAAACTTGCCGATGAGAGAATGTACGAGAATAAACAACTCTTAAAGCAAGACTCACTTACGCTCATTTAAAACTGTCTGTACTCTGTCTCCCATTACGTTGGCCACATCTTCTATGCTCTTCTGTCCGCTGAGATAGCTTGGCATCTCCTCATAAATGATTTTATCAACCGAAGGATCTGTTCTGGCGCAGTGATCGATCTGACCTATCACTCCTTCCAGCACGCCGATGTCATCATGAGATACGGTTGTACCGGAACCGGAATCATAAACAACGCCTCCGTTGTTGCTGTTTTCCGAGTAGTAGGTAAAGGCATCCTCCGCCACAGCACTGAATGCTGCTTTGCTGACAGGGATTACACCGTTGTTTCCGTAAAGCTCCTGTGTGTCTTCAGACATAAACATATTCACAAAATCAAGACATCCCTGCATAACTCCGGTCTGCGCCGAAACTGCTATCGAATGCTGCAGGTCGAGTGCAGGACCTCTGCCGTCATAAGACGGCGCACCGTAGACTCCATGGTAGGAACAATTAAGAAACTGTCCTATATCGCTGATGCTCATATAGCTTGCAGCCTGAGTATCGTTGCTGTCGTCACCGCCATCCGCCGTTGCTACGGTATCTCCGCCATCTGCCGGCTGGTTGTTTACATGATCTTTGGCATATGCGGCAAGACTTGCAAACGCATCTCCACCGAAATTAATGTCACCGTTGTCATAGTAAAGGTCGCCTGACTGATTGAAACACTCAATTACAAAGTTTATCTGATTCAGCTGCATCGGATCCGTTCCGTTGCACACACTGCTGACGAAAGCGGCATACTGGTCGTACGTAAAGCCTTTCTGACCGTCTGCGACATTCTTTGTATCCGTAAGTATTCCCTTTACCGCGACAGACGTCGGAAGCTGATACAGCTTGCCGTCAGAACTTCTTGCACACTCGAAAACGTTGCTGAAATACCCGTCACCCAATCCGCTCACCACAGAAGACAGGTCAATCAGATAATCGCTTGAATCAAGGCCGGGCATATTTCCGGTATCAAGAAGAATATCCGGGCCGTCTCCGTTAATGATATCAATCGCAAGCTGCCCGGACAGGTCGGCACTCGAATTGATTGTCTTGAGGTAATCGTCGTCTCCCGATGCATTGTTATAGTATTCATTTGAATTATAACGGTCATCATATGTTATCAGGTAATCCGTTGATTTCTTGTTGAAATCAACTATTGTCTGCGAAAGATACCAGCTGTCTCCGCCCGAACTGTACAGCTTAATCTCCTGCTTTCCTGCGTTTGGATTCTCAGCCGCACGCGTAAGTGTGACTATTGCAAGATTTGTTACCCCTGAATTGTCATATGTTCCGCTGTGATAGCAGGAACCTGCGTATACAATCTTGTCTCCGTTAAAACTAATAGGCGCCATTGATTCAAGATCACTTCTCGGATAATAGCAGTCGTTGTAGCTGAAAACTTCATCAACCTTTTTGCCGGCAGCATCAATCTCGGCAATTCCGTCATTGCTCTTGAGATAAACATTTCCGTCGTCAGAAGGTATCATTGTCGCCTGACCTACATCAACGGAATCCGTCAGCCATGAGTAGTCTTCGGCAGCAGCTTCCGTCAGCGTGCCGGCTGCAAGGTCCAGCGTATAAAAACCGTTGTCGCCGTCAGTTATAGTCTCTACCAGGGCATTGCCGCCGCCGAGACCAAGAACTGCAGAAATCCCGTAAACCGAACTGCTGCCGCTGTTTATCGGCACAGAAGCTGTTTTTCCGTCTGCTCCGGTAATGCTCAGCGTATAGCTTGATTTATCGGTACCGGCATCATAACTCGAAAGAACATCTACCTTGTATCCGGATATCTGATAGCTTCCCTCTACAGTATCTCCACTGCTTTCTGCCGCTGCATCTGTTTCAGATGCAGCATCGCTGTCGCTCATCTGGGTAACCGTTCCGTCCGTTGAATTAATCCTGCAGAAGCGATGACTTGAATTGTCGTTGGACCAGACCAGAATGCTCACGATTATATCTGTGCCGTCCACACTCAGCTTGTCGACCGACTCGCTGTTCTCATCGATTATGTCATAGGTGTTGACGCTTGATATAATCTTCCCGTCGGGAGAGACTGTATCAATCTCGTCTTTACTGTATGAATAGTAGTTATCCTTCTCATAGTCAAAATCTGCCGGTATCGGAAGATTTCCCATATTGTGTATGACATAATTGTCGCCGCACATTCCGACATATTCCGGAGACGAACTTGCAAGCCCCGTGGTATCGAAAATGTCGTTTGTGTTGATTGCTGTATAATCAAACCAGGGAGACGTTCCGTCAATCTTTGATGAGCTGCTCTTTACCGCAGAACATCCGGCAACCATAAGACTGCAGCTTAACACCGCCGCAGCGGTTGCAAGGGACAAGTGCTTTATCATTATCATATAGACACCTCCAAATTTTCATCTGACAATACTGTAACAGCCGAGTTCTCATAAATGTTGCGGCATATATAAAGTACTTACGATATCATTAAGCACTTTTCATGTGACAATAAAGTGTCTTACAGTCGGATTTTGATCCTTGAAAAACAAATGTAACATTACGTCTCTGCAGCCGCAGTTATCTGCCGGATTCTCAATAAACTCGGTTGCTTCCCGGTCTCGGGTCAGATGCTATTCGGTCCTGAGTGCCGTAACAGGATCCTGGTTTGATGCCTTGCGGGACGGAATCAGTCCGCCTATCAGTGTGAGAACAACACTGAGAACAATCAGAATTACTCCGGCCAGAGGCGGAAGTGACGCGGATACGTCTTTTGTATCCCCTATATAGTGAATGAGAATATTGCCCGGTATCAGAATCAGAAGGGAAAGCCCCACTCCTATGGCTCCGGCCAGCAGCCCGGTAATAGCGGTCTCGGCATTGAACACCTGCGCAATATTGCGTCTCGAAGCCCCCATCGCCCTGAGAATTCCGATTTCCTTGCGGCGTTCGAGCACGCTGATATATGTGATTACTCCGATCATGATTGAAGAAACCACAAGAGATATTGCTACAAAAGCTATGAGGACATATGAGATTGTGTTGACGATTTTCGTTACCGACGACATAAGCGTGCCGACAACGTCAGTGTACGATATAACTTTGTCATCATCGCCGGCAGTCTTGACCTTTGAGTTGTAGTCATCGATTATCTCGCCGATCTCGTCCTTGCACTTAAAGTCTTTCGGATAAATTGTTATTGCGCTGTAGTCACCCGCGTCACAATACCCGAAGTCCGTCAGATTGGATTCAGCCGACGTCTGGCCGGAACTGTTCATCATCTGTGACATGAAAGATTCCATTGACACATCATCGGTATTAACGGTGATGGCATTCGAGAAGGCGTCCTTATCTATGCTTACGGCGCTGTCCATATTCGAGAGGGAATCTTCTACCGCATCGGCAGCTCTGTCGCTCATCTGATCTGTCACATTTGAGAGAACCCCGGTCATTGCGCTTTGAAGCTGCGAAGTGACATTGGTCATCATCGTTGACACGTTGGCGGATAATGCCGCGCTGATTTCATCAAAATTAATCGCGCTCATTGTACCTCCCGTCAGAAGAGACTGTACGTCAGGCTGAGCGAGATACGCCGCAAACGAAGTCTGCGAAGCAGCCACAGTGCTCATCGCATTATCAGCGAGATACTGCTTGAAACCACCCAGGATTGCCGCTGTAAAGGCATCTTTCTGGCTGCCTGTGATCGTAATCTTTGCTATCACCATAGCCTTTAGTGCGTCTGTCTGTGCCGTCACAGCCTGCTGTCCGGCCTCGGTCGCGATATATGTGCCAAAGGCGCTGTCAAATGTCGCACGATCCGTGATAACTATGCCGTTGGCGGCGGCGTAGTCCGCAAAACCCTGCAACACAGCCTGTGCGCAGCTCTGGAAATCGGTCTGTGTCAGCGCAGCGTTGACGCAGTCTCCGGCAATGGAGTTAAGCTGAGAAGACACAAGGTCTTTTCCGGCATCGGACGCAAGATACGCGCTCATTGACGCGGAGTAATCCAGCGTACTCATGTAACCGGTAAACAGAGCCTGCATAACCTGCCCCATTTTCGCGGAATCCACCTTAAAATTAACTCCGTTCATAAGCTGCGACATGTCGGCAGACCCCATGTCCGGCATCGCATCTGCAAACTCACCGGCAACATCAATGTCGCCCATATCAAATGAATCCGTATCGAAGCTTATCGCATCTTCATCGAACTTGAAAGCATCGCTCATGGCATCCTCATCAACACTGAAAAGGCTTGACATGTCGAAGTCATTATTCTCCTCATCGAATCTCCTGCCCGTCAGAATATTCACATCCCTGTCGGCAAGCTGTGCCTGAACTATAGGGGCATCAGCCGCCTTAGTCCTTAAATCCTCGATTAGATCCGCGGAGTAGTAAACACCGCCCTCAAGCATCTGCACATCGGCATCCGGCTTCGGCTGAACGATACCGACTACAGTGATATTCTGCGCCTCTGCGAGCTTTGACATCATATAATCATCATCACTGCTCATATCTGTATAGACATCAAGGCTGTCGTCAAACTGATACTTCTCATACGCCGGCAGCACTTTGAAAACAGTTCCCATAAAATCATCATAATCCCACGTGCTGGTTGCACCTGAAGATGCCGCGACACTGTTCCCGTTCACGAAATCACTTATCATGTCGTCGAGTTCGTCCGCGTCTCTAAGTCCGAATGAATATACAATGAAATCAGACAGCGCACCTGTATCGGTAAGCACAAGAACAGCCTCCGACGGATTCTCGGGCCATCTGCCTGTCATAACTTCGTACTGGTTCATATACAGTCCTGTATTCTCGGGAAGCTCGTGGAAAACATTCATCGAATACATGGACGACATCGCGGACGAAGACGGAAGTCCCATAGACACGAAATCATCATTGGGGTTGACCTGCCTGTAGCTGCCCTTGTCACTGTTGTAGTAGTAAATCTGCGGAGTAAGCGAATACGAATATTCAATCCCGTTCGCCAGATCATGTATTTCCGTGCCGTTGTACTCCGAATCATCCGAAGCTACTGCGTCTCCGCTTTCAAGATAATCATGAAAGCTCTGCAGGTCATTGGTCTGCATACTTGACAGCAACTGACCCGCGACAGGAATCTCCGTTATCTTTCCCGCCACCTGCGATTCTGCCGCCTCTTCATTAGCGTTTCCGGGCATCATCATCAGTGACATGACAGACACCTGAGAGCTGCCTATATCAATAGGGTACTGCGACAGTGTCTCAGTCTCCGTGTCTTCAATATATCTGTTCACGCCGTTCGACAGCGAAAGTATCAGAGCAATACCGATTATGCCGATAGAGCCCGCGAAAGCGACAAGAATGGTTCTGGCTTTCTTTGTCCAGAGATTGTTAAAACTAAGCGACAATGACGTCAGGTAGTTCATTGAAGCCCTTCCGAGATTTCTGTGCACGGCTTTATGTGTATCCATGCCTTCCGGTACAAAGGGGTCTGTATCAGATATGATCCGCCCGTCGCTGAGCTTTACAATTCTTGTCGCGTAATCCCTCGCAAGTTCAGGATTATGAGTCACCATCACGACAAGTCTGTCCTTTGCGACCTCCTTAAGCAGATCCATGACATGAATACTGGTATCGGAATCAAGCGCCCCTGTCGGCTCATCCGCGAGCAGAATATCCGGGTCGTTTACAAGTGCTCTCGCAATGGCGACTCTCTGCATCTGACCGCCTGACAGCTGATTCGGTTTCTTATGTGACTGATCTTTAAGTCCGACCTTGTCGAGCGCGTCGAGAGCTTTCTTCCGCCTTTGTCTGCCGGATATCCCCGATATCGTCAGCGCGAGCTCCACGTTGCTCAGAATGGTCTGATGCGGAATAAGATTGTAGCTCTGGAAGACAAAGCCTATTGTATGGTTGCGGTATGAATCCCAGTCGCGATCCTTATATTTCTTTGTCGAAGTCCCGTTGATGATGACATCCCCCGTGTCGTATCGGTCGAGACCGCCGATAATATTGAGAAGCGTGGTCTTTCCGGACCCGGAAGGACCGAGAATCGCTACAAACTCACTGTCTCTAAGGTTTAGTGTCACATCGTCCAATGCGCGCTGTATTAGTTTTCCGGTCTTGTATTCCTTGTAAATATTCAGTATCTGAAGCATGCCCTGTTATCCCCGTTGCTTTTTTGTTTCGCAATTCTAACATAACTGCCCGGCTTTTACTATTTACTTAGCGACTCTTTACAGTTCATTCAAAGTTCTTTAAGCTTACCGCCGAAAATTTCAGCCATCAGATCCGCCATCTCTTCGGCAGATTCTTTCATTCCGCCCTTGTACCAGGAATCCACAATCGTCAGCAGCGAACTGCAGAGCGCGCTGTAATAGTATGTCGTCTTCGCATTATGGCCGTTGAGCGCATCCTCAAAATAACTTTCAAGTCTGAGCGTCATCTCCGGCGGTATATCCGCGCCCAGCAGAAGCTCAACCGAACCCCATCCCTGCGCCACCGCGTTGAAAACGCAAAGATATCGTTCATGCAGGTCCATTGTGATATCCGGGCACTCACCGAGCACCATCACCTTAATCTCACCGGCAACCTCGTCCAAAACCTCCTCCTTGGACTGATAGTTGCGATAGAATCCCGACCTTGACACGCCCGCGCGCTTGATAATATCGGTCACAGTTATCCTGTCATACTTATTGTTATGCATAAGCATAATCAGTCCTGTGCGAATCGCTTCCCTGGTCAGCCTGTTGGACTCTGTGTTTGCCTCCTGAAGCGGCCTGGTATTTGACATGTGAGTTCCTCCTTTGTGTGAACATTTTCGCGCAATATGTTCACTCCGATTGAAGTGACATTGAGAGTACATGTTTTAGATGATACACTTGTATTGTCTAAAAAGCCACCACTTCAAAGGAGAGTGATCTGTATGACATACAATATTTACGCATGGTGTCAGATGATAGTACTTTGTTCCTTCATTGGGTACATTGTTGAGAATGTGTGGCTTCTCTTCACCAAAAACTACATTGATAATCGCAATATGAACCTGCCCTTTCTCCTGGGCTATGGTCTTGCCATCCTTGGTGTTGATCTGGTTCTCGGCACTCCGGAACCATCACTTAACGGAATCCTGCTGTACTTCATAGAGCTTGTAGTAGCCGTCAGCATAGGTGAGATTCTTCTCGGAACCGCGGTCGAAAAGTTATGCGGATTTATATACTGGGATTATTCCAGACTTCCTTTGCACCTGACCAGATACACATCACTCTTTACAAGCATGGGCTTCGCTCTGATTATCGAGATTTTCATGAGCAACTTTTTCGCCTCCGCAATGGACCTCATAAACAGACTCATGTCCCCGGGAATCGAGATTGTCAGCGTGATTCTTGCTGTTATTCTTACCTTTGACTTTGCCGACAGCTTCATCCATATGTACAAAAGACGCCGCCAGTACAAGAAGTGGATGCTCACGATCAAAGATCATCGCGTCGAACTTCGAATAATTGACAGATAGTGCGGCAGAAACAGCCGGTTTTATCGAAATTATCGGATCTTGTTTCTTAAGTCCTCGAACGAACTCCTGATAGACTTGTAGAAAGCACGCCCCTTAACTTCGCCCATAGCCGTTCTGAAATAATTATAGAAAGCATTCTTGCTGTCGGAGGTTTTAAGCGCGAGATAAACGTGCGCCACCTGAGGCTCGGTGATATCAATATTGCATTTGGCCTTTATTCCTTCCCGAATGATTCTGCCCTCATTTTCCGGTGCGACGGGAGCCGGCTTGCGGCCACTCCTGACACCTTGGGACTTGGTTTCTTCGGACACGCTTCTGACACCGGGCCTGACAGCCTGAGCCTTTTGATTATTAGTATTCTGCGTCTGTGACCCGGTACTTTGAACCTTCCGGCTTTGAACCTTCCGGCTTTGTGCCTCCGGTGCGGATGACTTTACCGCGGAAACTGAGGCTGCACTGCCTCCGGCATTCTTCTGTACGGAACCTTTTGCCGTGCGGACTTTGCCTGCCTGAGCATCCGGATTCCCGGTCTTTTGAATCTGAGGTCTGACTGCGGCCGATCCCGTATCTGCCCCGATTGACTCGGCACGCGTGACACAGTCGATACCGCGCTTCTTCATCTGCAATATTGCGGGATCGTAGCCCTTGTCTTTGCTTATGATGCAGTAGCGCGCGCTGACGTTGGCCTTGCGGTTATCGAAAACATCCACCAGCAGATCCGCCAGCAGCTGAAAATCCAACGCGTTCTTTGTTCCGGTTACAACATCGTCAATTACAACCTTTGCCTTCGAAGTCATAATCAGCTTGATATCGTCGAACTTCATAGCGTCGGATTTGCCCTTCGCAAAAATCTTGACTCTGTCATCTACAGACAGACCGTCTATTCCCTCAGTTCCGGCGCCTTTAACGTTCTCATAATCAATATAATAAATTCTCATCCATATACCCCGTTCCTCTATCTCGGCAGCCAGACACTAACATATCCGTCTTTTGCCGTGAAACTGCCCCATCCGTCCTTATCAATCACAATCTCTTCCGTCCGATTGCCGAGAACATCCGCATAGACCTTCCCCGCTCTCTGTACGCCGACATTCATTCTTATGGCCTGATCATACTTTGAAGACAGAACAACCGCAAGTCCTGACTGCGCGCGTGTCCAGCCTATTCCGTGCGCGTTATCCGGATAGTCCGTCTGAAGTCCGTAGGCGTAATCTCTTCTGACCGAAAGAAGAATGTCGAGAACCGCCTTCATCGGCGGCTGATTGTCATGCGGTATTCCGTAGTAATCGCCGTAAAATACACAAGGGTATCCGGCCTCACGCAGCAATGTCATCGCATAAGCATGCGGTTTGAACCACATTCCGACGCAGGATTCCAGAGCCTGTCCCTTCTGAGTATCGTGATTGTCGACAAACGTTACACTGTGAACCGGATTCTCAGCAGTCAGCGAACCGTCGAAAATCCGACGCAGGTCATACCCGGCACCGTCCTGAGATGCCGCGAAAAAGTTGAAATGGAGCGGTACATCAAACAGACTCATTTCTCCTTCAACTTCCGCAAGATAGTTCTCAAGCGCTCTCACATCTTTGTGCCAGTACTCACCGACAGCAAACGCGTCTGCGCCGATAATGCTTCTCATCTTCGGCAGCCAGTTCCTGTAGAATTCGGCTTTTATATGCTTCACCGCGTCGAGTCTCACTCCGTCGACGCCGGTTGTCTTCATATACCACTCACCCCAGCGCGTAAGCTCTTCAACGACATACGGTCTGTCAAAATCAATATCCGCACCCATCAGATAGTCATAGTTCCCGTTCTCCGACTCATCCACTTCCTGCTGCCAGGAATGACCCTTAATCAGATAGATGGCGTTCTTTCTGTGGCGCTCATCCCAGTCGACTCCGTCAAAACATCCGCTGTTCCAGACAAAATCAGAGTATTTGCCGGCGCGTCCCTTGAAATCAAACACTGTCCACGCCTTGATGTTCTCTTCGCCGGATACAGGCAACGTGCGATTGCTGTTCGAATACTCTACGCAGTCAATATCCTCGCTTCCGTCAGCGCCAATCTTGTGATTTAGTACAACATCGGCATAAACTTTGATTCCCGCGGCATGGCAGGCTTGCACCGCCCGGATATACTCATCTTTGGTACCATATTTGGTGGGTATCGATCCCTTCTGATCGAACTCGCCCAGATCATACAGATCGTAAACCGCATACCCGGTACCCTGATCTCCGAACGCTCCTTTTGTAGCCGGCGGCAGCCACAGGGCAGTGACCCCGGCAGCCGCGAGGTTATCTGCCTCGCCGGAACTAAGTCTGTTCCATAAACTGTGGTCGCACGGCAGATACCACTCAAAGAACTGCATCATCACGCCGTTTCTCTCTTCACCGCTGACCGGATCTGTGGCCTTGCGGCTCCCGCAAGCCATTACTTGTTAACCCCGTTCTGGTAGTAGACATCAAAATCAACAGTCTGATAACCTGCAGTATCGGTGATAATTCCTGGTATCACGCCCTTGCTCGTAGCCTGCCACATGAAATACGGTCCCTTGTAATCCGTGCGCGTAACATAGTTGGCAAGCCACACATCATGGCCGGAATAATCCCAGACGTTCTCAAGATACCACTTGCTCGAATACAGAATTGTAGGATATCCGTTCTTGGACATCTCGTCGGCAAAAGCTCTCCAAAGGGCATTGACGGAAGTGTAATTAAGACCGAGCTGAGACATGTATTGCCACTGCTCCCAGTCATACGCAACCGGGATGTCAAGCGTGATTCCCGTGCTGTTAAGGAGCTGCGCGATTGTTCTCGCATGGTCGCGGACCATGGCTTCCGAGTTGTCCGCGGCGCCGTAATACACACCTATTGCAAGCCCTGCCGCCTTGGCGTTCCTGATATTCTGGAGGAAATACGGATCTACATAGCTGTCAAACACGTAAGTGCCCCTGCTGTTCTTGTGATACTCGCACTTATAGGCGCGGATAATTACAAATTCCGCTCCGGCATTCCTGACCGCCTGGAAATCAATAGTACCCTGCCACTTGGATACGTCGATACCGACCAGCGTATCAGCTCTCTTATAGTTCTTGATGAAGTCGTCAAAATAAACTCTGTCGGTTCTTCTGTCGCTGTAAGCATCAGCATAATCGGTAATTACACCTGCAACAGCTCCCGGAGCCGCCGCGCCTTTGAGAACAAGTACAATCTGTATCGCCTCAAGTCTTGACGAACTCCCTGTCGTCCCGGAAGAAGCTCCGTCGCATGCCCATCCCATCCATCCGAGATTCTGGGCATGCACTCTGTAATAGACATCATAATAATTGGCAATATCGCCGGTGAGCCTTATCTGTATGGTCTCAAGCCGCTTCGCCTGACCCTGTGTCCCGGACATCTCGCCGTTCGACGACCAGCTGTCCTCCCAGCCGATATCCTGAATATGAGTTCTGTACTCTATGCCGCCTGTATACTGCGCACTGTTCAGGCTGATCGAGATAGCTTCAAGCCGCTTCGCCTGACCGGTCGTACCGGAGACGGCACCGTCTGCTGCCCATGAAGTCTCCCATCCGTAATCCTGTCTGTGAACGCGGTAAGACACTGACGTTGTATTTGCGCTGTCAAGTGCTGTCAGTTTGACCTTAAGCTCCTCGAGCCTCTTTGATTCACCTGTGGTACCGGCAAGCGCTCCGTTGCTCACCCATCCCTGCGCATCGCCGTAATCCTGAATGTGTGTTGCGTACATTACGGAATAATGGTTTGCAAGCTCGCCGGTAAGCCTCATCTCGATACCTTCGAGCCTCAGGGACTGACCCTGTGTGCCTGCCGCCTCACCGGCGTTGTGCCAGTCCATCCATCCGATGTTCTGAACATGAACACGGTATTGAAGAGTGCCTTCAAAACCGGTGTTGTTTGTGAAATTAACCGTGACAGCTTCGAGTCTTTTGCTCTGACCTTCAGTCCCAAGTGTCAGAACTCCGCTGTCAAACGAACCGTTCGCATCTCCTATGTCCTGCACATGCGCTACTCCGTCAAGACTGTATGAGACGGTATCCGCACTGACCCTGCGGCTGCCATATGTGAAGCACGCTGTTGCCAGTATGGCGGCGGCGCAGATAACGCTTACCAAATTCTTAAAATGATTCATTCATATATCCTCGCGATCCCCGGGGTATTATGTACGATCCGGTTACAACGGCTATTATACTACATTGCAGTAAATCAATAGGTTATTCCCTCAAGAGACTTGTCCGTGCACGCCGGAAGCGCCATACTCGCCTTGTTTCTGGTTCTGGACAGACCTGCCGACGCATCGGACAGATTGAAGTAGTCATAGCAATAGTGCCCGTAATAATCAAAGTATGTATCATCCCATGAAACATCAACATTGTAGTAACTGCTTCCGATACTTATGATATTCCATGCATGGTTGCCGCTTGTATATCCTGAGAATGCCGTGCCTCTCACATAGTAGCAGGCAACTCCGCACTGCTGCATTATATACTGGAATGCCCTTGAGTATCCCGCGCACACCGACTTGCCCATAACAAGCGCGCTGTACGCACTCTGTGAATAATCGCTGTCGGAATAAGTCGCAGCCTCACAAATGGCATTATGTACGTACACTTCACGCTGTATAACAGTGTTATATGTCATTGCCTTGTCGATTATCTTCTGCGCCGCAGCATTGAATCTTGACACCATCAGCTCTCTTTCCGCCGTAGTATCACTTATGTCATAAGTCGCGAAAACAATCTTTGTGACATAGTCATTGCGGGTTGATATAGTCGAGGAACCGGTAATCCAGACAAGCTCGGGATGATCGAGATATACGGCATAGATGGCTTCAGTCACGTTCGAGCTGTATTTAACCTTGACTGAAGGCGTAACTGTCGTATTGCCGTTCTTAAGCGCCGCATAGGCCTCATCATAGAGAGCCTTGTATGTTGACGACAGCATGCTGCGATACGGATAGAAATCCGCCGTACTCTCTGTGCTGACAGTCTGCGCGGAATTGGTTGATACCGATGAACCGGTTACAGACGCGATATCTGTAACACTTGTAATACCCGCAACCGCAGAAGGCGCAGCAGCATTCTTTACAACAAGAACAATCTGTATGGCTTCAAGTCTTTTCGACAGTCCCGAAGTACCGGCATCTTCTCCGTCCTTCGCCCATCCGAGCCAGCCGTAGTCCTGAGCATGTACGCGGTAATAGACATCGTAATGATTCGCTATGTCCCCCGTGAGCGATATCCTTATTGCTTCGAGTCTCTTGCCCTGACCCTGGGTACCGCTCATCTCTCCGTTAACCGAATAGGCACTCTCCCATCCGTAGTCCTGAACGTGCGTCATATACTCAATTCCGCCGTTGCAGCTGCTGCCGGTAAGATTTATCGATATTGCTTCAAGCCTCTTGCCCTGACCTGTTGTGCCCGACACGGAACCATCTGAAGCCCATGATGTCTCCCATCCGTAATCCTGACGATGAACCCTGTAAGACACGCCCATCACAGACGAAGTATCCAATGGTACAATCTTTACCTTCAGTTCTTCAAGTCTGAGAGATTCCCCGGTGGTGCCGGCAAGAGCTCCGTTGCTCACCCAGCCCTGCGCATCGCCATAGTTCTGAATATGCGTCATATACTCTACTGTATAGTAGTTGGCGATGTCACCGGTAAGTTCAATCTCAATTCCTTCAAGTCTCAGCGACTGCCCGGATGTTCCCGCAGACTGGCCGGATGCCGCCCAGTCCATCCATCCGATATTCTGAACATGCACTCGATACCTTATTGAACCGCTTATTCCGGTGTCGTTCGTAAAAGCAAGCGTAATTGCTTCCATTCTCAGCGACTGACCTTCGGTTCCCAAAGAAAGCACCGTTCCGTCATAGCTGCCGGCGGTGTCTCCAATATTCTGAACATGTGCGCTGCCCGTAAGCGATATACCGCTGTCGGCAGAGACTCGGGAAGCCGGCGCAATCCAGACAGAAAGAACCGCGCACAGCGCCACAATTACACTTAATAACTTTATGCTGATTTTCTTTATCATATTCTGTTCTCCTGCTGCAGTTATCCTTGTAACCATTTTATTGTATCTTTGCGAAAACTCAATCTGCGCAAACGAAAATTAATAATAATATTACACCGCCTCTGTGAGAACCATTTCTGCGTGTAACACCAGTTTTCGCGTTTTCCCATGCCCGCCGAGACCAATTAAAAACCGGCAGTGCGCGGATGCACTCTGCCGGTTCTTATAAGTTTTACTGAAAATTAAGGATTACATACCCTCTACAGAAGCGATAGCTTCGCGGATATTCGCTTCTGAAGCCTTGAGGAGCTTGAGCTCTTCATCTGTAAGCTTCATGTCGATAATCTTATCTACGCCGTTAACACCGATAAGTGCCGGCACGTTGAGCGTTACACCGCTGATTCCGTACTCACCGTTAAGCTTGGTTGCTACTGTACGGACAGTGTGCTCGTCGTTCAGGATGCTGCTCAGAAGGGTTGCCGCGCTTACTGCGATACCATTGAATGTAGCGCCTTTAAGCTTGATGATCTCCGCGCCCGAAGACTTTGTCTTTGCGGCGATCTCCGCCTTGACGTCGTCGCCGAAAGGAATTCCTACAGCGGCCGCATACTCATCAACAGGTGTACCTGCAACGTGAGTATGGCTCCAAAGAGGGAACTGTGTCTCTCCGTGCTCGCCCATTATATAACCGTGAACGTTTCTTACATCAACGCCGAGCTCTCTTGAAATAAGAACTCTGAAACGTGCGGTATCAAGATTTGTACCTGAACCGATGATTTTGTTTGAAGGAAGTCCGGACCACTCTGTAATCTTGTAGGTTACGAGGTCGCAGGGATTTGATACAACGAGAATTACACCCTTGTTGTAGTATTCCATGATGCTGTCTGTAATTCTGTGAGCAAGAGTTACATTTTTCTTTGCGAGATCAAGTCTTGTCTCACCCGGTTTTCTCGGGATCCCGGCTGTAACGATGATTGTATCGCAATCCTTAATATCGGTGTAATCGCCTGCATGGATGTACATGTCACCCAAGAAAGGAAGACCATGGCTGATATCAAGAGCCTCGCCCATCGCTTTTTCCTTGTTGACGTCAATGAGCACTAACTCTGAGCAGAGCTGCTGCATTGCAATCGCGAAAGCAGTAGTTGAGCCTACTGCGCCTGCGCCGATAATGGCGACTTTGGAACCTTCCTGTTTGTACATAAGCTTAACCCCCTTGTTATAGCAATTACGAATAATAACAAGATTTGAGAGGTAAATAAAGGTTCATTTTTCTATACGTTTTACTGAAATTTTGTGTTCCCTGCGCCCCCGTGGCGTGTATTTTGCCAATTTTTGTCTGTTTTCGTCCCGAAATCTCGACGCTTTTTGATTTTTTTACGCGAAATATCACGGTTTCTTGTTTATTATATGATCTCAAAGTCAGATATTTCAAATGCTTATGATAGAGATATCCAATTAAAAAAAAGCACCGGGCTGCCGGTGCTTTCTGTGTCTTATTAATTATGTCGCGGCACCTGTCAGATTTCCTGGGGAAGCTCCAGTGTACGCTCCCGGTTAAGAGCGGAACAGAGTGCAACAAACTTTTCGACAGATACGCCGGCAAGCTGTTTGTTTGAACCTCTGACGTTGACAGATACGGTATTCTCTTCAGACTCCTTGTCGCCGACTACGACGATATAAGGATCCTTCATCTGCTTGAACTTTTTAATCTTGTCGCGCATATTCACGTCAGTGTAGTCAGCCTCCGCGCGAATTCCTGCATCGGTAAGCATTGCCTGCACCTTCTGCGCATATGCGTTGTGCTCCGGACGAATCGGAACCACTGCGACCTGATAAGGATTGAGCCAGAACGGGAACGCGCCCTTGAAGTGCTCGGTGATAATACCGATGAAACGCTCAAACGATCCGAATATCGCCCTGTGAATGACGATCGGCATCTTCTGTACGCCGTCACTGTCAGTGAAGTTGAGGTCGAAATTATGAGGAAGCTGGAAGTCAAGCTGCACGGTTCCGCACTGCCACTCTCTTCCGAGGGCGTCCTTGATCTGAAGGTCAATCTTCGGACCATAGAAGGCGCCGTCACCTTCATTGACTTCATAATTACCCTCGCCGTATTTCTCGTCGAGTATAGCCTTGAGAGAAGCCTCGGCAGAGTTCCATGACTCGATATCGCCCATGAAATCTTCAGGTCTTGTAGAGAACTCCGCGCGGTATGTAACTCCGAAGGTCTTGTAAATCTCATCCGCAATTGCAATTACGTCCTTGATCTCGTCCTTTATCTGATCCGGCGTGACGAAGGTGTGATCATCGTCCTGACGGAATTCCTGAACTCTGAACAGACCGTTCATCTGTCCGGATTTCTCCTTGCGGTGCAATACGTCATATTCGCTGTAGCGGATAGGAAGCTCCTTGTACGAGTGCATCGTGCGCTTGTAAGCAGTCATGGCATTCGGGCAGTTCATCGGCTTTGCAGCCATGGTATCCTCTGTCTCGATTGAATAATTGCAGCAGCAGTCATCCGCCTCTACCTTGTCAGTAGCCTCCGTTCCCTTGGTAACGCCCGGAACAAGGAACATATTGTTGACATAATGCGCCCAGTGTCCGGATATCAGCCAGAGCTTCTTGTTGTTGATAAGCGGTGCCGATATCTCGGTATATCCGTGCTTCTCCTGAAGCTCTCTCGAGTATTTAACCAGCTGCTGATACATAATCCAGCCGCGCGGAAGCCAGTATGCCATGCCCGGCGCCGTCTCCCTGAACATAAACAGGTCAAGCTGCGTGCCGATCTTCTTGTGATCTCTTTCCTGCGCTTCTTTGAGCCATGCGAGATGAGCCTTAAGCTCATCCTTTGTAGGATACGCGAAAAGATATATTCTCTGGAGCTGATCTCTCTTCTCATCTCCGCGCCAATAAGCGCCCGATACATTCTTGATTGCAAATGCGGCACCCATGAGTTCCTGAGAGTTGGCAACGTGAGGACCTCTGCAAAGGTCTACATAGTCACTGCCTGTATAATAAAGCGTGATTATCTCATTCTGAGGCAGATCGTGAATAAGTTCTGACTTGAATTTCTGATCCTTGAAGACTGTGAGAGCTTCATCTCTCGATACTTCCTTTCGGACAAAATCCTCTCTTCTCTTGATAATCTCATGCATCTTGTCTTCGATTGTCTTGAAATCATCCTCTGTTACCGTTCTGGGCAGAACGAAATCATAGTAGCATCCGTCCTCAATCTGAGGTCCGATGGCATACTGCGTCTCGTCTCCATAAATCTCAATTACCGCCTTCGCCAGAATATGTGCGAGCGAATGACGATAAACCTGCAGGTACTCTTCTTTTTCCATTATAAAATCCTCCTCCGGAGCTTTATGCGCAGAACCGCTGCGCAGACAATTTTTGATTGTAGCACAGAAATTGTGACTTTGGGCACTTTCGGACATAAAAACGGCGGCACGGATGCGTGCCGCCGCCAAACCGGTTCTCATTTCCTGTCTTCAGCTTCGAAGCATTGCTTCAATCTGTGCCTTCGGACGAAAACCCGCGGACTGGGAGATTATTTCTCCGTCCTTGATGTAGACGAGAGTCGGAATACTCTCTACGCCGAATCTCCCGGCGAGTTCGGGCTGCTCATCCACGTTGACCTTGCCTACCTTGACGACGCCGTCAAAGTCTTCTGCGATTTCCTCGATGACCGGACCGAGCATTCTGCACGGACCACACCAGGTCGCCCAGAAATCAATGAGTACCGGTTTGTCCGACTCATATACTTCCTGTCTGAAGTTCTCACTTGTAAGAGTTATCTCTGCCATAATTGCCGCCTCCTTTTCGATGCGTTGACGATTTATCCTTATGAGCTCATTATATGTGGTATATTTTACTTATCAAGTACGCAGAATAAACACATCTGGTAAGGAGAAACTGACCTGTATGGAAAAGCTCTGTTCAAATTCCGCCGGCGACGCCTGCGGGCTCAAAAAAATCCTCAATGTCGTCGGCGGCAAGTGGAAAATCCTGATTCTCTGCTATATAGACGATCAGGAAGTAGGAAGATTCGGTGAGATGCGTCGCTCAATCACCGGAATCACCAACACTATGCTGTCCTCATCCCTTCGCGAGATGGAAGCGGACGGTCTCGTGTCCCGCACACAATACAACGAGATGCCGCTGAGAGTCGAATACAGACTCACCGACAAGGCAGCTACCCTGATTCCCATACTTCTTGAGCTTAAACGCTGGGGAGAAGTCAACCTGTAGATTCAGACTGCCAAAATCGGATAATTTCTGAGCCCGTTCCGCCGCGAGCTCTCTGTACGGGTTTGCGATCATATAATCATCGCCCGCTATTTTCCTATTGACATGATATGTTTATGCTCCTATAATCCTACTTGCTAAGTATGTAATTAAAGGAGTGTCATTCATATTATGAATAAACTGATATATCTTGACAACGCAGCAACGACAAGGGTTCTACCGGACATCTCCGCGGCGATGTCACCCTATTCTGAAGAACTTTTCGGCAACCCGGCAAGCGCTTACACGTTCTCCGGAAACATCAACTGCAAAGTCGATGAAGCCCGCCGGGTCATCGCTGACTTCATCGGTGCCGGACCGAAGGAGATCTTCTTTACCGGCGGCGGAAGCGAGTCGGACAACTGGGCGCTGAAAGGACTCGCTTTTTCGCTGAGAGACAGGGGAAGACACATTATTACAAGCAAAATCGAGCATCATGCGGTACTTCACACGTGTGAATTTCTCGAGAAAATCGGGTATGACATCACATATCTCGACGTCGACAGCAACGGTTTCATCAGTCTTGACCGGCTCGAAAAGGCAATCCGTCCGGACACCATCCTCATCTCGATAATGTTCGCGAACAACGAGATCGGGACGATAGAACCCGTTAAGGAAATCGGCAGGATCGCCCACGAGCACGGAGTCCTTTTCCATACCGATGCGGTTCAGGCGTATGGGCATGTAAAGATTGACGTGAACGATATGAATATCGATCTGCTGAGCGTCAGCGGTCACAAGATAAACGGTCCGAAGGGAATCGGATTCCTCTACATCAGAAGCGGAATCAGGATCGAGCCGCTCATTCACGGCGGCTCACAGGAGAGAGGTCTGCGCGGCGGAACCACAAATGTCCCGGGTATCATAGGACTCGCGAAAGCCACTGAGATTGCAGGCGCCGGACTCGCTGACAGAGCAGATTACGAGATCGGGCTCCGTGACCGTCTGATAGAAAGGATTGAGAAGGAGATTCCATACGTTCTGTTGAACGGAGACCGCAGGCAGCGGCTTCCTAACAATGTCAGTTTCTGCTTCAGATTCATCGAGGGTGAATCGCTTCTGATCCTTCTTGACGAAAACGGCATCTGCGCATCCAGCGGATCCGCCTGTACTTCAGGATCGCTCGACCCCTCACACGTGCTTCTCGCGATAGGCCGCCCTCACGAGATTGCACACGGTTCGCTGAGACTGACACTCTCCGACGAGACAACAAAGGAAGACATTGATTATACAGTTGACAGCCTAAAGAAGATAATCACGAGACTTCGCGAGATGTCCCCGCTTTACGAGGACTTCATCAGAAAACAGGAGGCAGCATCATGAGCCAGGTAACAGAATATTCGGAAAAGGTAATGGACCATTTCAAAAATCCGAGGAACGTCGGTGAGATTGAGAATCCGGCAGGCGTCGGAACCGTGGGAAACGCGGTCTGCGGCGACATCATGAGAATGTATCTCGACATCGATGACAAAGGCGTCATCAGGGATGCCAGGTTCAAGACTTTCGGGTGCGGCGCGGCGATCGCGACAAGCAGCATGGCGACCGAGCTCGTTCGCGGAAAGACCGTACAGGAAGCTCTCGAAGTAACCAACAAGGCAGTTATGGAAGCTCTCGACGGACTTCCTCCGGTAAAGATCCACTGCTCACTCCTTGCTGAACAGGCCATACACGCTGCGCTCTGGGATTACGCGCAGAAGAACAACATCAAAATTGAAGGTCTGAAGCCGCCGGTCAACGACATCAACGAGACGAAAGAGTTTTATGAGATGGGCGGTAAGTAACGCTTGGGAAACAAAATACTGATTGCAATGAGCGGCGGCGTTGACAGCAGCGTTGCCGCTCTGATATTAAAAAAACAGGGATATGACTGCATGGGAGCAAACATGCGTCTTTATAGCAATGGGGCAGCCGGAATCTTGTCGCGGACCTGCTGCTCTCTGGATGATGCGCAGGACGCAAGACAGGTATGCGGCAGGCTGGGAATACCATTCTATGTATTCAACTTTAAGGATGACTTCAGGAAAGAAGTAATATCAAGATTCATCTCCTGCTATGAGAACGGGGTCACTCCGAATCCCTGCATAGACTGCAACCGTTATATCAAGTACGGGCGCTTTTTAAACAGGGCAAAAGAACTTGGCGCGGACACGATGGCGACCGGCCACTACGCACGAATCGAACGTGACGCGGAAACCGGAAGATATCTGCTTAAGAAAGCAGCAGATGACGGCAAGGATCAATCCTATGTCCTTGCTTTCATGACGCAGGAACAGCTCGCGCACACGAGATTCCCTCTTGGAAACCTCACCAAGACCGAAGTCCGGAAAATCGCACACGAAAACGCATTCGTCAACGCTTCTAAACACGACAGTCAGGACATCTGCTTCATACCGGACGGAAACTATGCTGAATTCATCAGAAAGCATGCAGAGACCGGAACAACGCCGGGTGAATTCGTCGATGAAGACGGCAGGATTCTTGGCAGGCACGGCGGGATCATTAATTACACAATCGGGCAGAGAAAGGGTCTGGGGATTTATTCTGACAGACCATATTACGTAAGCAGGATAATACCGGAAGAAAACATCGTCGTCCTCACGCACGACTCAGACGCCGGCAGTGTTTCTTTGACAGCTTGCCGGTTAAACTTCATCGCTGTGCCGGATATTACTTCTCCTATAAGGGTCAAGGCCAGGATACGATACCGTCACAGAGAGCAGTGGGCAACAGTATCAAGGACGGGCGATGACGAGATTAAAGTTGTTTTCGACGAGACGCAGCGCGCGGTAACGAAGGGACAGGCCGTCGTCCTCTACGACGGAGACAATGTTGTAGGCGCAGGAACCATAACGGGAACCGCTTGAATTCTACGCACCTTGTTTTATTATAGGTAAGTAGGTTGATTAATCCGGGAGGCATGACATGATCGCATCGACAAAAGGACGCTACGCGCTTCGCGTACTTGCAGACATGGCGGAAAACGGCGGCGAGAATGAATTCATCCCGCTCAAGGACATAGCAGACAGACAGGAGATTTCAGAGAAGTATCTTG
>Ga0116191_1000576_pt1 | contig 31974 bp, 32 predicted proteins | sample AD_UKC111_MetaG_FD_89897 | JGI IMG/M metagenome (GOLD analysis project Ga0116191, IMG submission 89897) | Active sludge microbial communities of municipal wastewater-treating anaerobic digesters from Hong Kong - AD_UKC111_MetaG | ecosystem: Engineered > Bioreactor > Anaerobic > Digestate... | reverse complement strand
TTTAACGGTAAACATCAGACAGAATGCGGGCCTGTCCCGGAAGGACGTCGAGCAGGCCTTTGACGAGTACAGGGAAAAGTACCATTATCGCTATCAGATCGGGATTTACCTTGAAGCGCTGAAGGTAAACCGCAGGCTGAAACCGTTTGCCGTGATGGCGGAAACCTATGAGGACTGGGGACAGCGTAACAGCTTCATTGCCGCCGGCGGAACAAGCTATGCAAAAGCGATGAAAAATATCGTGACCTGGGGTCCCTGTTTTCCGGAGGATCCGTCCTGCGCCCATCAGGAAAATGAGCGGATCAGGCTTGATTCCCTGTTTCGGGCCATGGGGATCTACACGGACTATATGTACCGGATCGTTACAGAAAAAGAAGGATTATTGGAAAAGGAAGCGGAATGATGACTGTAAAATCGAAAGAAACCATGACGAGTCTGGAAAAAGCATTGTACTTGCTTTTTCTTTTTTCGGAGGAGCCTTACGAGTATACCGTCCCCGAACTTGTGGAGATCACGGGGATGAACCGTACGACGATCTACAGGAATATCGTAACGCTGGAGGAAAGCGGCCTGCTCATCAAAAATGAAAGAGGCCGGAGCTACAAGCTCGGGCCCATGGCCTATCATCTCGGATCGGTCTATCTGCAGAATGCGAATTATGAGGAAAATATCCTGAATATCCTGGAGTGCATCGCCAAAGAATCCAAGGAGTCGGTGGGGCTGGCGCGCAGAGAGGGCAACCGGGTGGTCTCCATCTATTCCGTCGAGATCCACCAGCCGGTCAAGATGAACGACAAACCGGGCGAATTCTATCCAATGAACACGGGAACCTACGGAAAATGCCTGATGGCTTACCACGATCAGGAGATCGTCGAAAAACTGTTCGATCAAAACGCACCTTTTGAAAAGCTGACGAAAAATACCATTACGGAAAAAGAGGCTCTTCTGGAAGAGTACAGAAAAATCAGGGAGAACGGCTATGTGGTCAGCATTGAGGAATCCTTCCCGCTGGTCGTCGGAGTGGGCGTGCCTCTGACCGGCAGCACCGGCGAAGTGAAAAACGTCGTTTCCATTTCGTTCTTTAAAGAGGAAAACTATCTTGAGAAGCTGGAATCGCTGAAGGAGCTGCTTTTTAAATACAAAAAAGACCTGGAGCGGTATATCGTATAAAAAAGTGGCTGCGCTACTTTCTATGCGGAGGTGAAATACATGGAACAGAAGGACCGGGAACTTTTGCCGGAGCTGTTTCCGTTCTGGAATAATCTGAAGGAAGCGGAAAAGCAGCTGATCTATGCCCATACAATATTGAATACGTATTCGAACGGGCAGTCTGTTCACGGAGGGCAGGAGGACTGCACCGGAGTCATCGCGGTCAAAAAGGGAAGACTCAGAGTGTACCTCCTGTCGGAAGAAGGAAAGGAAGTCACGCTGTTCCGGCTCCTGGAACGAGACATCTGTTTGCTTTCCGCCTCCTGCGTCATGCGGAACATTTCCTTCGATATCCATGTGGACGCAGAGGGGACGACGGAGCTGTTCGTGCTGAACTCTGCAGCATATGACAAGATCGCGAAAGGGAATCCGGCTGTGGGAAGCTTCATGACAGAGCTGATTTCCATGCGCTTTTCCGAAGCCATGTGGGTGATGGAGCAGATCCTTTTCATGAAGCTCGACAAGAGACTCGCCATGTTTCTGCTGGAAGAGGCCAATCTGGAGGAAGGCGATACCATCACGCTGACTCACGAGCAGATCGCAGGGCACATGGGCACCGCCCGGGAAGTGATCTCCAGAATGCTGAAGTACTTTTCCAATGAGGGGATCCTCAGCGTCACCAGAAAGGGGATCCGGATCCTGGACAGAAAAAGGCTGACGGAGTTCATCGGCTAAAGGCCGGCGGGTCATCCCTCAATCGTACGGCCGGCGTGGGCGCCTGCCACTTTTTTTATCATTTTACTGGTATGAAATCATATTGTTGGACATACTTTTTTGTGATAAACTGATCCAGCTTACAGGGTTATATTGCTTCAAGAAGATATAAAACGGGGTATTGCAGAACAAAGGGATTTTTCATGAAGCATTGATAGGGGGATAGAAATGTTAGAAAGCAAATTCAATACGCTGGACGACAAGTATTCGGAAATTACGCCGAAGATTCTGGAGCTGACGCAATTATGCTATGAGAACAGCATCATCGACGCGGAGCTTTATACGAAATATAAGGTAAACAGGGGACTCAGGGATCTTGCCGGCAACGGAGTGCTGACCGGTCTGACTGAGATCTCTGAAATCCAGGCGTTTGATCTGGTGGACGGGAAAAAGGTGCCCTGCGAAGGCAAGCTTTTTTACCGGGGGATCGATGTGGAAGCCTTTGTCGATGGATTTATCAGGGAGAAACGGTTCGGCTTCGAGGAGGCGGCCTACCTGCTGATCTTCGGAACGCTTCCGACGCAAGAACAGCTTGCGGATTTCTGCGATCTGCTTGCACAATACCGGACGCTTCCCACCAGCTTTGCCCGGGATATCATCATGAAGGCGCCGACCTCCGATATGATGAACACGCTTGCCAGAAGCGTCCTGACGCTCCACGCCTACGATACGAAGGCGAACGACATCAGCATACCGAATGTGCTGAGACAGTCATTGCTGCTCATTGCGGTCTTTCCCCTGCTTTCCGTCTACGGATATCAGACCTATCTTCATTATTTCGGCGGCGGCAGCCTCTTTATCCACACACCGAAGCCGGAGCTTTCCACTGCGGAAAACATCCTGTACATGCTGAGGCCGGACTGTAAATATACGGAACTGGAAGCCAGGATCCTCGATCTGGCGCTCGTGCTCCACGCGGAACACGGCGGCGGCAATAATTCCACGTTTACGACCCACGTGGTCTCCTCCTCCGGAACGGACACCTATTCTGCGGTGGCGGCTTCGCTGGGATCCCTGAAAGGGCCGAAGCACGGCGGCGCCAACATCAAAGTGGTGCAGATGTTTGAGGACATGAAAAAAACGGTATCCGATTGGACGGATGAAGAGCAGCTCTCCGCCTATCTTAGAGATCTGCTCAATAAGAAGGCTTTCGATAAGGCGGGACTCATCTACGGTATGGGTCATGCCGTCTACTCTCTTTCCGACCCGAGGGCAAATATCTTTAAACAGTTTGTTCGGAACCTGTCGGAAGAAAAGGGCAGAATGGAAGAATTCCGGTTGTATTCAACAGTGGAACGGCTTGCGTCCCAGATTATCACGGAAGAACGCAAAATTTATAAGGGCGTCAGCGCGAATATCGATTTTTACAGCGGTTTCGTTTACAGCATGCTGGATCTGCCCCTTGAGCTCTACACACCCATCTTTGCCATCGCAAGGATCGCCGGCTGGAGCGCCCACCGCATCGAAGAGCTGATTAACGCGGGAAAGATCATCCGTCCGGCTTACCGGAGCGTAGCGCCAAGAAGGGATTATATCGCCATTTCGGACCGCTGACGCCCCTTCAAACTCTGTTCTGCCGGATTCGAAACCGGCGAATGTGAAGATAACGGGTAAAATACGCCAGAGGGATGCAGAGAAAAAACCATAAGGCCGTAAAAGCCAGACAGATCTGACCCAGAAAATTATAGGCGTAGTTTGAATAATCCCATACATTCCAACCGAGCCAAAGATTGACGATGCAGCCCACGATAAGCTCGGCCAGCGTGATGACCGTTGCTCCGGCCAGGGCCTTTTGCCAAAGCGGGGCATTTTCATTTCTTGAATTGATAAAATAGAGGATCGAGAATACGGTTCCTCCCGTGACCAGCATGGTCCAGTGCGTGAAGCCGCGGAAAATCGTTTCCAAAAGACCGTATCCCAAGGCTCCGATGAAAAAGACCATGACATATTTTCTGAACTGTTCTGTAAATATCAGGTTTTCCATCTTTTCTCCTGTTCCTGGTATGGTTCATCGTTTCTGCTATCGTTATTATTTGTGATCAAGGATCGTTTATAGCTGGAAAAATCTCTTCATAGGTGATACAATAAATGCCAAACCGATTTATCAACTTTTATGCCCGTTAAAAAACAATGAATGGAGAGTCCGGAAGCATCATGAACATTTTGATCAGCGGCGGCTGCAAAAACGGAAAATCATACTATGCCCAGCACCTGGCGAAACAGCAGGCAGGAGAAGATTCCCCGCTGTATTACATCGCGACCATGGAGCCCGTTGATGAAGAGGACGACGCAAGGATCCTGCGTCATCGGAAAGAGCGGGAAGGCTGGGGTTTTACGACGCTGGAGCAGAGCCTTCATATCGGAGCTTTGGAGGCGGACTTTTCCGGCAGCTTTCTGCTGGACAGCGTCACTGCGCTGCTTTCCAACGAAATGTTCGGAAAAGACGGAACGGTGGACAGGACGGCATATCTGAGAGTTGCCGAAGAGCTTCTGCAGCTTGCGGAAAAGAGCGGGAACGTCATATTCGTATCGGATTACATCTATTCGGACGCCATGAAATACGATGAACTTACGGAGCTGTACCGGAAGGGCCTTGCCCGGATCGACCGGGCTCTGGCAGAGAAATGCGACGTGGTCATCGAAGTGTCCTATGGAAATATACATTTTTTTAAAGGAGAAATATCGATTTGAAGTATATACAGGCATTTTTCATGTCTCTGGGCATGTTTTCCTCCATTCCCTGTCCCTACCGGCCATGGAATGAGAGGGCCCGCCGTCTGATGCTGGTCTTCCTGCCGCCGGTGGGACTGGTGATCGGCTTGATATGGTACGGGCTGTATCTGCTGACGGACCTGACCGGGATTCCGCTCCAGCTGCAGGCCGCCGTGCTGATGCTCTATCCTTATGCGATCACCGGATTGATCCATCTGGACGGCTTCATGGATACGTCGGACGCCATCCTGTCCCGCAGGCCTCTTGAAGAAAAACTGCGCATCTTGAAGGATCCCCATACGGGAGCCTTTGCGGTGATCTCCGTTGCCGTCCTGTTTGTCGTCTGTTTCGCAGCCATGTCGTCGGCGCTGGAGCAGATCCATTTCAAGCAAGCCCTTGATATTGCGGAGGGCGACCCGATGCTTGTTCTGATTCTGATTCCGGTGATCACCCGGTGCTGCTCCGCCGTCGCCGTGCTTGCGGGTAAACCGCTGGCCCACAGCCAGTACAACGCAGCGCCGGACGCAAAAAAACCCACGGGAGAAGTCGCAGCCGTCTGCCTGATGGGATTGGCAGTGATCGCAGCGTCCCTGGCGGCGGGAGCCGGATGGATCGCAACAGAAGCCACATGGCGGGCGCCGCTGGCGTTGATCGGCGCTCTGGCAGCATATCTTGCGGCAATGTTCGGCGCGGTACGGCAGCTAAAGGGGGTATCGGGCGATCTGGCCGGTTATTCTCTGACCGTTGCGGAAGCCTTTGCCCTTGTCATGCTTGCCTTGCTGACGTAATATTATTCAAATCCACGAATCAAAGAGGAAAAACGTATGTATTTAATTTTTGGAGGAGCTTATCAGGGAAAGCTTGACTACGCGAAGGAGCGGTTTCAGCTCAATGAGGAAGACATTTTCTTCTGCGGCGCCGGAAACGGAAAAGGAGAAGAAGACCGTTCCAACCCGCCGTACATCGATTTTTCGAAAAAGGCGGTCGACGGGCTGGAGGACTTTGTGCTTCATTGCGTGCGCTGCGGGATGGAGGCGAAGGACTACCTGATAGCAAACCGGGAACAGTGGAGGGATACGGTATTTATCTGTACCGATATTTCATCCGGCGTGGTCCCCTGTGAAAAGGAACTGAGAGACTGGAGGGAAATGGTCGGGAGGACCCTCATGTATTTGGGAAAGGAAGCGGAGGAGGTCACCAGGATATTCTGCGGACTGCCTCAAAAGATAAAGTAATGGGAAAGATTCATCTGATACGCCACGGAACGACGGAAGCGAACAAAGCTCAAATGTATTACGGCAGTACGGACCTGCCCCTCAGCAAAGAAGGAGTGGATATCATCACCGGGCTTGCCGCCGCAGGGAAATATCCGAAGGCGGACGGAGCGTTTCTTTATACGACAGGTTTGCTGCGGACGGAGCAGACCTTTTTTCTGATCTACGGATGCAGAGAACATCAGGAGGTGCCCGAACTCAGGGAATATCATTTCGGAGAATTTGAAATGAAAACCCATGACCAGCTTTCCGAAGACGAAGCTTATCAGGCATGGATCAACGACCGGGAAGGAATGACGCCGTGTCCAGGCGGAGAAAGCCCGTGTGATTTCCGGGCAAGGATCGCGGCGGGATTTGCCGGGATCCTGGAAAAACATAAAAGCGGGGAAAGCCGCGACCGGGACAGCATCGTCGTCTGTCACGGCGGAGCGATCTCCCTGATCATGGAGCTCTGTTTCCCCAACGTCGGCAAGAATATATTCCAATGGCAGCCCGAACCCGGCAGAGGATATTCGATCCATCTCGTTGACGGCATGCCTGTCGCTTATGATGAAATCTGAGGAGAAACCGGAAGCAAAAAACAGGTATCATATCAACATAAACTTATTGGTCGAAATAAAAAGATTTACAGATCCAAAGTTGTATGATACAATTGGGAAAAATGCTGTAAGGATGAAAAGTATGAGCGAACATAAATACAGAGAGCTTTCAAACAAGCTGCGGAATGATATTCAAACCGGTATTTATTCGGAAGGACAGAAGCTGCCGAGCGAGAATGAATTAGCCGAAGCCACCGGGTACAGCCGTCAAACTGTCCGGCAGGCGATTGGACTTTTGGGAGACGAGGGCTTCTTACGCCGTGTACGGGGCAGCGGCACCTATGTGTGCAGCGCGGTACCACGTCGGTCCGCAAACCATAATATCGCGGTGGTAACCACCTATATCGGCGAATATATCTTCCCTGCCATATTGCACGGCATCGATGAGGTGCTGTCAAAAAACGGCTATACTCCGATGTTGAGTGCAACGCGCAACCGCGTGGATAATGAGCGCAGGATTTTAATGGATTTTCTGCAGAAACCGATTGACGGGTTCATCGTGGAAGGCACCAAAACGGCTCTCCCCAATCCGAATATTGATTTATATGCCCATCTGCAGGAAATCGGGATTCCGGTTGTCTTTATCAACGGTTTTTATCCCGAACTGAAAAACCCCATTTATGTTGTGGCAGATGACCGTTCCGGCGGCCGAAAGGTCTGTGAGGAACTGCTGAAGAAGGGTCACAGGCACATTGCCGGAATCTTTAAAAGCGATGATATTCAGGGTCACAGACGCTATGCGGGTTATGCCGAAGCTTTGCGTTCGGTCGAGATCACGGTGAGCGACGACAATGTATTATGGTATACCACGGAAAACCGTGATGATGTGCTGACTGCTTTAACAATGCGGACGCTGCAGAACTGTACTGCGGTGGTGTGCTACAATGATGAGGTAGCCCTGCAGGTGCTGGGTATCCTGCAGGAAAACGGAGTGGATGTGCCGGGTGAAATCGAGCTGGTCAGCTTTGACAACAGCACTCTGGCCCAGCTTTCTCCGGTAAAGTTTCTTTCCCTGTCAAATCCGAAGGAGCAGTTGGGGCAGCTTGCCGCTCAAAAATTGATCAATATCCTGCAGCATAAAGAAGAAACCCCTGCCGTACTGCCTTGGATTATATAATAATTCCTATTCATACAGAAGTGGCGTCAGCCACTTTTTTATGTGCTGAAACCCGGAGGAAGAAGTTAAGAAAGCGACATATTGCCTTGTTTTCAAACAAATATATACAAGATGTACGTAAAAAATATCAATTAAATACATAAAAAGTACATAAGTTGTATTGCATTTTTAAAATTGATATGTTATACTTCATTTATATCAGGCAACCCTGGTCTGATCGCTTCAATGTCACATAGATCTCCCCGCAGATGATAACGATCTGAATCCTTCGGTTTTATCGGCATCAGGCCGATGAGATAAATATTCTTTATCAATAAAAATTAAGAATGGAGAGAGAGAATTATGAAAAGAAAAAGTCTAAGCATTATCCTCTGCTTGATACTGGCGATGACTATGGTGACCGGATGCGGCGGTGGAACCGGTGAGGATTCCGGCGACTCAAGTGCCAGCGGGGACAAAATTAAGATCGGCGTTTCCATCTGGAGCTCGACCGATACGCTGGGCAGCCAGTGCAAGAGAATCATTGACGCTGCTGCGGAAGCTCTGGACGTTGAAGTGATGTACGTCGACCAGGGTCATGTTTCCGAACAGGTAACAGCTTCTGTTGAGACCCTTGCCGCGGCAGGCTGCGACGGCATCATCATCTGCAATTCCTCCTCGGCAGAGATGACGTCCGTTATCAACACATGTACCGAGAACGAGGTATATGTATCCCAGTTCTTCCGTATTATCGACAAAAACAGCAATCCTGACGAATATGCGCTTGCCTGCAACTCCCCATATTATGTAGGCGCAGTACATGAAGACGAAATCGCCAATGGTATGAATTTGGTCAAGATCCTTTGCGAAAAAGGAAGCCGTAAAATTGCCCTTGAAGGATGGCAGCCCGGCGACGCTACATTCCTGCTGAGATGGGAAGGCTACAAGAAGGGCATTGAAGAATGGAATAAAGCCAATCCGAACGACCAGGCAGTACTGCTTGAGCCCCAGTACGGCGGAACCACTTCCGACACCGGAAGAGCCACTGCAGAATCCATCCTTTCCGCAAATCCTGACGCAGATGCTCTCATCGTAGCGGGCGGCGGCGGAGACACCCTGATCGGTGCGCTGGCCGGCGTGGAAGGGCTCGGCTTAAAGGGCAAAGTTAATGTCGTATCCACTGACTTCCTGCCTGACCTTGATGAGCAGCTGGCAAGCGGCGGTATGGCCGCAGAATCCGGCGGACATTACGCCGATCCGCTGTTTGCTTTCATGATGACTTATAATGCAATTAAGGGCAACTATGTGAAACCGGAAGGCAGCTTCTACGAGATCTTATTCCCATATCTGTATGTAGCCTCCTCTGAAGACTATGCAAACTATGCAAAATATTTTGTAGACGAACTGCCTTATACGACGGAGGAACTTGTTGCCATGTCGGAGATGAGCTTTGATGACCTGCAGAAAACCGCAGCAGCTTTGTCCATTGCCGATGTCCAGGCAAGACACGGACAGTAAGACAAGTTGAAGTTGATTACGGGGCCGCACAAAATGCGGCCCCCGCATTTAGCACTATGGGAGTGCTCCATTTGACAAGGAAGATACATATGAGTATTGGAAAGCGTTTGAATGAACTGAAAAAAAATGAGCTGTTCGGCCGTTTTTACGGCATTATGTTATTGCTATTGCTTGCGGTTTTTTTCTGGGCGGTGTTCAAAATTCTGACTCCGGATAATTTCGGCACCCTGGAAAAAACGTATTATTACCTTCAGTCGAGTATTATTTATTCGGTCGGAGCCTGTGGTTTTTATTTTATCGTTGTGATGGGGCTTTTCGATTTCAGTATCGGCGCCAATGTGGTGCTTTCAGCCATTATCGGCGTTACCCTGTCGAAACAGTTCGGCTATCCCGGACTATTGATCGGCGCCGTTTTATGCGGACTGGCCATCGGTCTATGCAATGGCGTAATCTATGCCAAACTCAGGATTCCTTCCATGATCGTTACGGTTGGCCTCATGCTGATTTTTGAATGCGTTGCCTATTTCGCATCCGGCGGAGAGAAACAGTCGCTGGATCCTTCCCTGCAGTTCTTCGGTCACGCGCCGGGCAATATGATTCTGGCACTGATCGCATTCCTGCTGACATTCTTTATTTTAAAGTATACGAAAATCGGCACCTATTGCTATGCCATCGGCAGCGATGAGTACGTGGCAAAAAATATGGGGATTAACGTGAATAAATATAAAATCCTCGGATTTGTGCTGCTGCACGGTTTTGTAGGAATCATGGCCGTTCTTTCGGTCAGCTTCGGCACGTCCATGACAGCATTGACGGGAATGGCCACCATGAGCCGAAACTTCACACCTCTGATGGGAACCTTCTTCGGTCTTGCTTTCCGGAAATACGGAACCCCGGTCACCGCCATGGTAATCGGTGAATTCATCATTTCCATCATTTTCAACGGCTTTATAGCATTGGGAGCTCCGACCACGATCCAGAATGTTGTTACCGGAGCGGCTTTGCTGTTGATCGTCGCTATCACGACCAAGCCTGCCAAGGGCGCTGTTGTTAAGTAGGGGTGATAAATATGGGCGAGACGATTTTAGTAGCAGAGAACATCTGCAAATCATTCGGGATAACAAAAGCGGTCCGTGATGTATCCATGACATTTGCCAGGGGTGAGATTCATGGACTGATCGGCGAAAACGGGTCGGGGAAATCAACCTTCGTATCCATGCTCTGCGGGATCCATTCAATAGACAGCGGACGCTTTCTTCTTAACGGGGAAGAGCTCCATGTCAAAAATCAGGTTGAGGCGAACGATAAGGGAGTCTCGATCATTGTACAGGAAATGGGAACTCTGTCAGGATTGACCGTTGCAGAGAATATTTTTCTCGGAAGAGAAGACAGATTTGTGAAATATGGTATTAAGAATACAACAGCAATGAACCGCGAGGCGGCTCGATTGCTGGATAAATATGGGTTTGGACACATTGATGCGGCAGCGATGATCGATCATTATCATTTTGAAGACAGAAAGCTGATCGAAATCGTTAAGGCAACCTACTTCGACCCCCAGATCGTGGTGATCGATGAGACAACCACCGCGCTGAGCCAGAACGGACGCGAAGAACTATACAAGCATATGAAGCGCATCCGTGACGAAGGCAAGACGATTATCTTTATTTCCCACGATCTTACAGAAGTCATCGAATTTACGGATAACATTTCGGTTTTGCGGGACGGCAGCTACATCGACACCGTAAAGAGCAGCGACGCCAGTGAAGATGAATTGAAACGCCTGATGGTAGGCCGTGAGATCGCCAGCAAATACTATCGTACGGATTATGGCGAGCCCGTTAGCGGTGAAACGGTGCTGTCGGTCCAAGGGGTATCCGTACCGGAGCGGATCAATGGAATCAGCTTCGAGCTCTATAAAGGCGAGATCCTTGGATTCGGCGGCTTGAGCGAATGCGGTATGCATGAAGTCGGAAAGGCGATCTTCGGAGCATCTTATGACCGGACCGGATCGGTCACTTTGGCGGATGGGACAAAAATCGATTCGATCCCGACAGCGATCAGGCACAGTATCGCATATGCCTCCAAGGACAGAGATAACGAATCCATCATCATTTATGACAGTATTCGCGACAATATTATCCTGCCCTCCATCAATGATCTGGCGGAAAAGAGAATTCTCAGGAAAAAGAAACTGAACGAATTCGCGAATCGGTACGCAAAGTTGATCAGCGTAAAGATGACGGGAGTCGATCAGTTTGTATCCAATCTTTCGGGCGGAAACAAGCAGAAAGTCGTTCTGGCGCGGTGGATCGGAAGAGACTCGGATATCATTGTGCTGGATAGCCCAACGCGCGGTATCGACGTCAAGGTCAAGGCGGATATTTACGCTTTGATGAGTGAATTGAAGGCGAAAGGGAAATCGATCATCATGATTTCCGAAGAGATTCAGGAACTTCTGGGCATGTGCGACCGGATCATTATCATGAAAAACGGCGTAATAAACGGCGAATTCAAGCGCGACGAGAGGCTGAGCGAAGAAGATCTCATCGCCAAGATGGTATAGAAGGTGAGCCAAATGACAGAAAAAACAATTGTAGAAGAGAAGATAACATTGATGAAAGTGAAACATATTTTAAGCAATTCCCGTCTGCGTGATCTGCTTCCGCTGTTCGGACTCATTATCATCGTTGCGGTGTTTGCCGTAATGACCGACATGAGCATCATTGAAGCCAGGAGCATCAATCTGATCTTGAGTCAGGTTTATGTGCTGATGATCGCATCCACCGGCGTATTTCTGGTCATGACCATCGGCGGGTTGGATTTTTCACAGGGCTCCATCCTCGGCATTTCATCCATCGTGATCAGCTATCTGTCATTTTACAGCATTCCGCTGGCCGTGATCGCCGGTATTCTGGCAGGCGCCCTGATCGGAGCATGCAACGGCTTCTTTCATGTAAAATTCAAGATCCCGTCATTCATTGTAACGATCTGTACGATGTATCTGTTCCGGGGATTGTGTGCATACATGACCACGGATGCGCCGGTTGCGGCAAAGATCACTATTACGGAGCTGAATCTTACCTGGCTCAAGATCTCGCTTACGGTTGCAGTACTCCTGATTGTTTATTTCATTTTCACTTTTACAAAGCTTGGCACGTGCCTGAAGGCAATCGGCGCCGGAGAGACGGCGGCACGTTTTTCGGGTATCCGTACGAATTTAACGAAGTTCCTGATCTTTACGGCCGCGGGAGCCATTACCGGATTTGCCGCATTTCTGAATGTCATCAAGGTAGGTTCCATAACCGCTACGGCGGGCAACCAGCTGGAGACCATGATCCTGATTGCCCTGGTATTGGGCGGGCTTCCCATATCCGGCGGCGCGAGGGTCCGTTTTTCCAATATTGTAATCGGTACGCTGATTTATTGCGTGCTGAATAATGGTCTTGTCATGCTGGGTTATGATACAGCAATCCAGCAGTTTATCAAAGGAACGATCTTTCTGATCGTCGTGGCTTTGACCATAGATAAAAAATCTTTGCATATCATCAAATAAGGAGGGAACGACGATGGCAATGAAGGATTATGAATTTTGGTTTGTTGTAGGAAGCCAACTGCTTTATGGAGCCGAAGTTCTCGAAACGGTGGCGGCCCGCGCCGGCGAGATGGCCGATAAAATGAACGCATCGGGGCTGCTCCCCTGCAGGATTGTATATAAACTGACTGCCAAATCGCCGGAGGAAATCAGCAAAGTGATCAAGGAGGCAAACTATGACGACAGGTGCGCCGGCGTCATAATGTGGATGCACACGTTCAGCCCCAGCAAAATGTGGATCAACGGTTTAAAGGAGCTCCAAAAACCGTATTGCCACTTTGCCACACAATACAACCGGAAGATCCCGGATAAAGAGATCGATATGGACTTCATGAATTTGAATCAGGCGGCCCACGGAGACCGCGAGCACGGCTTTATAGGAGCCCGTCTGCGGATGAACCGCAAGGTAATCGCCGGATACTGGCAGGATGAGGATGTTCAGAAAAGATTGGGCGACTGGATGCGCACCGCCGTTGGTGTGTCGTTCAGCAAGACGCTGAAGGTCATGCGGTTTGGAGACAATATGCGCCATGTGGCTGTTACGGAAGGCGATAAAGTGGAAGTTCAGACAAAGCTTGGCTGGCAGGTCAACACATGGCCTGTGGGCACACTGGTCGACTATATCGACGCCGTTACCGATACCCAAACAGACGCGTTGATGAAGGAACTGACTCAGAAATATGAAATCAACACCGACAAGCTGGACAGTGTACGTTATCAGGTGAAAACGGAAATTGCAATAAAAAAACTGCTGGATCAGGAAGGCTGTAAGGCTTTCAGCAATACCTTCGAAGATCTTTACGGTATGGAACAGCTGCCCGGCCTTGCTACGCAGCGTTTGATGGAGCAGGGATACGGCTACGGAGGAGAGGGCGACTGGAAGGTCTCGGCCATGACTGCGGTCATAAAAGCCATGGGAGAGGGGCTGAGCGGCGGAACGTCGTTTATGGAAGATTACACCTATGATCTTACGAAAGGCAACGAATACAGCCTTGGAGCCCACATGCTGGAGGTGTGTCCTTCGATCGCCTCGGCTAAGCCAAGGATCGAGGTCCATCCGCTTGGGATCGGCGGAAAGGCTGCTCCGGCACGGCTTGTGTTTGAGGGACGCGCCGGAAAGGCTATTGCTGTAAGCCTTGTCGATATGGGTGGGCGCCTCCGCCTGATCTGTCAGGATATTGAGTGCGTCAAGCCGATCTACGAAATGCCTAACCTTCCGGTTGCTCGCGTGATGTGGCGGGCAATGCCGGACCTGCTCACCGGAGCAGAGGCATGGATCACTGCGGGAGGCGCGCATCATACCGTTCTCACGTATGACATCACATCCGAACAGATGGCGGACTGGGCAACCATGATGGATATTGAATTCGTATCGATCACGAAAGAAACGACGGTCGATGCGCTGAAGCAGAATTTATTCCTTGCCGATCTTGCATGGAAGCTGAAATAAAGCGGGAAAAAGTGTTACGAGATAAACTTTTTCATTTTCTTCTCCTAAAATAAATGAGGCGGCACCCTTCCAAAGACGGAAGGGTGCCGCTTGCAGGTTACGAATTGATCAGACCGGTCTGTTAAACCAGTTTATACAGCCTCTCTACCAGGAACGCGCCCGCCGCGATCTTGATCGCATCCCCGACAAGGAACGGAACGACGCACATCATCAGAGCCGCCGCAAGACCGGTTGAGGTGATGTACATGAACCACATGGTGCCCATAGCGTAGCAGACTGCAAGCCCGGCAATCATGGCGGCGATATTCTTCAGAAAGCTGTGTCCAAGTTTTTCGATCAGGAACCCTGTGAGCCATGCCGCCGCTATATAACCGATGATGTAACCTCCCGTCGGCCCTGTGATGACGCCGAACCCTCCGGTGAAACTATGGAAAACGGGAAGTCCGACAGCTCCGAGAATAACGTAAACCGTCTGACTCGCGGCGCCGTATCGGGAGCCCAGCAGCCCGCCCGCAAGAAATACCGACAGCGTCGCAAGATTGATCGGCACCGGCGTAAAGGGAAGCGGGATCGATACCATGGAGCATACTGCAGTTAGCGCCGCGAACAGAGCGCAGAGAATCATCTTTTTCGTCTTCATATCAACTGATACCCCCTCATTATTTCTGCCATTATATCTCGTATTCGGATCATTGTCAACCTAAAACAATAGATAAGTTTACAATTGTTTCGCGGAGTACACACGAGAAATCGCTGAAAAATACTATTGACTTTATCGCTTTAAAGTGATAGCCTTATAACGTGATAAATTACCATTGGCTATCGAAAAGAGGATTTCAGAAAATGAAAAAATATGACCGCATCACGCCGGAGGGCACGAAAGACCTGCTGTTTCAGGAATGCGCAGCACAGAGAAAAATCATAGAAACTCTCAGGGGGACCTTTGAGGAGAAAGGGTATCACGAGGTGGTCACTCCCGGATTCGAGTTCTTTGATGTGTTTTCCTCCAACTCCATGTATTTTCCCCAGGAAAGCATGTATAAGCTCATCGATCACAAGGGAAGACTTCTTGCCATGAGACCCGACTCCACAATCCCGATCGCGCGTATGACCGCCACCAAGCTCAAAGGCCATGCTCTTCCCATCCGGTTCTATTACGCACAGCGGGTCTACCGCCAGCAGCCGGAGCTGAGAGGCAGGAGCGGAGAAATCATGCAGATGGGGATCGAACTGGTAGGGACGTCCTCTTTTGAGTCGGATATTGAGATACTGACAACCGGCCTAGAGGCGATGACCTCCTGCTGCGTTGATGATTTCAGAATAGAACTCGGCCATATCGGAATCTACAAGCTTCTCATGGATGACCTGAATGCGACGCCGGAGCAGAAGGAGACCATCCACTCTCTCATCGCCTCCAAGAATTACGCCGGACTTTCGGATATCCTGGAATCCTTCCCGGAGAGCAAGACCACCGAGATCCTGAAAGAGCTACCCAAGCTGTTCGGCGGCAGAGAAGCACTGGTTCAGGCAGGAAAGCTGTTCAACGGTTATCATGAGAAACTGCAGGATATGCTCGCCTATCTGGAACGGATCTTCCAGGGGCTGGTTGATCTGCACGTGGATAAGGTAATGATTGACTTCGGATTGGTGCACCAGGCAGAGTACTACAGCTCGCTGATTTTTCGGGGTTACATCTCTACAGCGGGAGAACCCGTGCTTTCCGGGGGGCGATATGACGAATTGTTCAAGGACTTCGGCGAAAACCTGCCGGCGATCGGGTTTGGCATCAACGTGGATCAGCTGGCCTCGCGTCTGCTCAAAGAGGGCTGCCAGGACCCGGAGGTTCCCGGAACCTCTGACAGCGGCGCTCGAAGCAATGTCAGGATCGCGCTGACAAAGGGAAGGCTGGAAAAAGACGTTGTTGAGCTCTTTGACCGAATGGGATACGACACGGTCAATCTGAAGGAAAAAGGGAGAAAGCTGTTTCTTTCCATACCGGATAAAAACATAGAGGTGGTTCTTGCCAAAGCCGCCGACGTGATCACCTATGTGGAGCACGGCGTCTGTGACGCAGGCATTGTCGGAAAGGATACCATCGTAGAGAGCGGGGGAACGTTTTATGAAGTGCTGAATCTGGGCTTCGGAAAATGCAAGTTTGCCCTCGCCGTTCCGAAGGGTTCGGATTTCTACGGAGGCTACCGGACCAAGCGCATCGCCACCAAATATCCCAAGGTCGCCAGCTCCTATTTCGAATCAAAGGGAATGGACGTGGAAATCATAAAATTAGAAGGCTCCGTGGAGCTTGCCCCGCTGCTGTCCCTTGCGGACGGCATCGTCGATATCGTGGAAACGGGGACGACTCTGCGGGAAAACGGCTTGGAGATCATCGAGGAAATCAGAAACATATCGGCAAGGCTCATCGTCAATGTGGCGAGTATGAAGCTGAAGAAGCCGGAAATCGACCGGCTGATCTCCGACATCCAGAAGAAGGTGAGGAGATAATATGAAAATCATCTTTGCAAATCAGGAGAGAGAATTTGCTTTTCTGAAGGAAATGAAACAAAGGGCCGGCCAGATCAATCTTTCCGTCAATTCGGCCGTGCTTGACATCATCAGCGAAGTCAGGACCGGGGGCGACGAGGCGGTCCGCCGGCTCGGGGCGGAGTTCGACGGCGCAAGTCCTGACCGCTTCGAGGTTCCCGCGGAAGAAATGAAAGCGGCCTGGGAAGGCGCAGACGAGGCGCTGAAGAAAGCGCTGCGCCATGCAAAGGAAAACATCGCGGCTTACCATGAAAAACAGGTGCGGCAGGGGTATGAACTGAAAAAAGAAAACGGGATCGTTCTCGGGCAGATTGTACGCGGACTGACAAGAGTCGGCGTCTATGTGCCCGGCGGAACGGCGGCCTATCCTTCCACCGTATTGATGAACGTCGTTCCGGCAAAAATTGCGGGAGTGGAAGAAATCGTCATGGTCACTCCCCCCATTGTAGAGAATAAGAATGGGGAGACGCCTGTTTGCAGGGAAAACCCTGATATCCTGGCGGCCGCTTACCTGGCGGGAGTCGACCGGGTGTTCCTGGCCGGCGGCGCGCAGGCGGTCGCCGCGCTCACCTACGGAACGGAAAGCTTTCCGGCGGTGGATAAGATCGTGGGACCCGGAAATATCTTTGTGGCGACGGCGAAAAGGCTCCTGTTCGGTCAGGTGGATATTGACATGATCGCAGGACCGAGCGAGATCCTGGTGCTGGCCGACGAGACTGCCAATCCGAAATATATTGCGGCGGATCTCATGAGCCAGGCGGAGCATGATCCCATGGCTTCCGCGGTCCTGCTGACCACAAGCGAAACCGTCGCGGTCCGGACATTAAAGGAGATCGACGTTCAAATCAAAAGGCTCGGCAGAAGGGAGACCATAGAAAAATCGCTGGCCGATTACGGCGCCGCCATCGTCTGCCGGAGCACGGAAGAAATGATCGGACTCGCAAACATGATCGCGCCGGAGCATCTTGAGTTGATGCTGAAAGATGCCGCGGCGTATCTGCCATTCATCAAAAACGCCGGCTCCGTATTCTGCGGGGATTATGCGCCCGAACCTTTGGGGGATTACCTCGCGGGCACCAACCACGTGCTCCCCACCTCGGGGACTGCGAGATTTTCCTCGCCGCTGGGCGTGGACAGCTTTATCAAAAAGATGAGTTATACCTGCTATTCGAGAGAGGCGCTTGCCGCGGACAAAGACGATATCATCGCCCTTGCAGAGAAAGAGGGGCTTTCCGCCCACGCCAATTCCATTAAAGTGAGGTTTGAACAAGATGTCATATGAGTTAAATGATAAAGTAAAGAATCTGACGCCTTACGACGCGGTGGCCGGAGATTATAAAATCAGGCTGGACGCCAATGAAAGCTTCATTGATCCCGGTGAAATCTTCGGGGAACAGTTTTTATCGGCGATTTCAAAGATCAGATTGAACCGTTATCCGGACCCTATGGCAATGGAGTTATGCGGGAAATTTGCGGGGTATTACGGAGTGGATCCGGACTGCGTCGTTGCGGGAAACGGCTCCGATGAGCTGATCACCGTCATCATGGGTGCGTTCCTGAGACCGGGCGACAGAGTGCTGACCTTTTCGCCGGATTTCTCCATGTACCGTTTCTATGGGGAGATCTATGAAAAGACCAATGTGATCGTTGAGAAACAGGACGATCTGCGCCTGACGTCGCGCGACGTGCTGGACGCAGCCGAAAAATGCGATCCCGCCGCCATTATCATCTCCAATCCCTGCAGCCCGACCTCGCTTGTCATGAGCCGGGAAGACGTGCTGCATATCGTGGAAAACACCGGCGCGCTGGTGATCATCGATGAAGCATATATGGATTTTTCCGATCAATCGGTAATGAAGGCAGCGGAAAAATATGATAACCTGATCCTGCTGAAAACCTGCTCCAAGGCGTGGGGCATGGCGGCGGTCCGTCTGGGCTTCGCCGTTTCCTCAAAGAAGATCGCACGGGCGCTGCACTGCGTCAGATCGCCGTATAACGTCAATGCGCTGACGCAGGCTGTCGGGTGTGTGATCTTCTCGAACCCCGGTTATATCAAAAACGCGGTGGAGGAAATCAAGAAGGCCCGGGACTACCTGTATCAGGGATTGCTGCCTCTTGCAGAGGCCGGCAGAATCAGAAGAGTGATCAAGCCGGATACGAATTTCGTATTTGTTGAGCCGGAGGACGCGGGATCCGTTTACGAGGAACTGAAAAAGCGCTCCATCATCGTCCGCAGGCTGGGGGATTATCTCAGGATCACCGCAGGGACCAGGGAAGAGAATAACACGCTGATCCGGGCGCTTTCCGAAATATTACGATAGGAGGGTTTCACCATGAGAGAGGGAGTTATAAAACGGGAAACAAAGGAAACAAATATCGAGCTGAGCCTGAATGTCGACGGCACGGGGGAAAATCAGATCAGTACGGGAATCGGATTCTTCGATCACATGCTGACGGCTTTTTCGGTCCATAGCGGTTTCGACCTGGCGCTCTCCTGCAAGGGAGATCTTGACGTGGACAGCCACCACTCCGTCGAGGACGTGGGGATTGCGCTGGGTATGGCTTTTGCGGCCGCCCTTTCCGAAAAAACAGGGATCGCCCGCTATGGAAACGCCGCCATCCCTATGGATGAGGCCCTGGCGTTCTGCTGCGTCGATATCGGCGGCCGGCCCTATCTCGCCTTCCATGCGGAATTCGGCGACTACCGGCTGGGCGGTATGGATTCCGCCATGGTTGAGGAGTTTTTCCGGGCTTTTGCCGGAAACGCCATGGTAACGCTGCACATCAATCTGCTCTATGGGAAAAACGATCACCATAAGGCGGAAGCGATCTTCAAGGCCTTTGCCCATGCCCTGAAAATGGCGGTAAAAATAGAAGGCGAAGGCGTCCTGTCCTCCAAGGGCAGTCTGTAGTCAGGAGTGTCGCGATGATCGGAATCATAGACTACGGAGCAGGAAATCTGTTCAGCCTGAAAAATGCGCTGGACTTTCTGAAACTGGAAAACAACGTCATATCGTCTGCCGAAGAGATCAAGGCTGCGGACCGGCTGATCCTGCCCGGCGTGGGAGCGTTTCCAGACGCCATGGGGATGCTTGATCGCTCCGGTCTGACGGAAACCATAATCGAAGAAGCGTTAAAAAAACCGCTGCTGGGGATCTGTCTCGGCATGCAGATGCTGTTTGAATACGGTTATGAATTTGAAAAGGTCGGGGGGCTTGGGCTGATCCCCGGAGAGGTGAACCGTATTGCCGCGCCCGGTCTGAAGATCCCTCATATGGGCTGGAGCGATGTGAAGTGCGAAAACGCCTGCCCGCTGTCCGAGGGGATTCGTGAGGGCGATATGTTTTACTACGTTCATTCCTATAAAGCCGTGACGGATAAGCGGTTTGTTTCTCTGTACAGCGAGTACGGGGAATATATTCCGGGCCTGGTGTTCCGGGGCAATGTGTACGGGACCCAGTTCCATCCGGAAAAGAGCGGAGAGATCGGCCTGAAAATACTGCGCAATTTTGCTGAACTGTAATCAACGATTCGGAGGACTGAAATGATCATATTACCCGCTATCGATATCAAAGAAGGCCAGTGCGTGAGGCTGACCAAGGGCGATTTCGCTACCGCGGAAAAGGTCGCGGAGGATCCGCTGAAAACCGCCTTATCCTTTCAGGAGGCCGGCGCGGAATGGATTCACATGGTGGATCTGGACGGCGCGAAGGAGGGAAGTCTGATAAACAGCCCGGTGTTTCTGGAAGTTGCGCGGAAAACCGGACTGAAGGTGGAACTGGGCGGCGGAATCCGCACCATGGAAAGCATCGATTACTATCTGGATCAGGGGATTTCCCGCGTGATCATCGGCTCTGCCGCCATTGCCGATCAAGAGCTCGTTAAGGCCGCAGTGAAAAAGTACGGAGACAGGATCGCAGTGGGGATCGACGCGAGAAACGGGAACGTATCGGGAGACGGCTGGCTTACCGACAGCGGCGTCTTTTATCTGGATCTGGCAAAGAAAATGGAAGCCGCCGGCGTCAAGTACATCATCTTTACCGATATCTCAAAGGACGGGACTTTGTCCGGTCCGAATCTGGAACAGCTAGGACGGATTCGGGAGGCGACGGACTGCCGAATCATTGCCAGCGGCGGGATCCATACCATGAAGGATATCGCCGCACTGAAGGAAATGGGGCTTTACGGAGCGATCTGCGGGAAGTCGATCTATAAAGGGACCCTTTCCCTGAAGGAAGCCGTCGCATTTTGCAGGCGGTGATCATTGAAAGCATCGAAGGAGAACTCATATGCTGGCTAAACGAATCATCCCCTGCCTTGACGTTCGGGACGGCAAGGTGGTGAAGGGGATCAACTTCATAGGGATCAAAGAAGTGGGCGATCCGGTGGAATGCGCCATTGAGTACGACAGGCAGGGCGCGGATGAAATCGTTTTTCTGGATATCACTGCCACCCACGAGGGCAGAGGAACCATGCTGGACGTGGTCAGCAGGACGGCGAAAAACGTATTCGTCCCGCTGACCGTAGGGGGAGGCATCCGAACCGCCGAGGACTTCCGGGAGCTGCTCCTTGCGGGAGCGGACAAGGTCTCGGTGAATTCCGCGGCAATCCGCAATCCGTCCATCATCGCGGAAGCGGCTTCCAGATTCGGAAGCCAGTGCGTGGTGGTCGCCATCGACGCAAAGAAAACCGCTCCCGGCAAATACAACGTCTATATCAACGGCGGCAGAATCGATACGGGAAAGGATGCGGTGCAATGGGCCATGGAAGCGGAAAGGCTGGGCGCGGGAGAGCTCCTGCTGACTTCCATGGACGCGGACGGAACCAAGGAGGGCTTTGACGTCGATATGCTCAACGCCGTCTTAAGCGTGGTGAATATTCCCGTCATCGCTTCCGGCGGCTGCGGCCGGCTGTCCCATTTTACGGAGCTGTTCCAAAAGACGTCTGCCGACGCGGCCCTGGCAGCCTCCATTTTCCATTACGCAGAGCTGACGGTGAACCAGGTCAAAACCGAATTGAAAAACAACGGACTGCCAGTTCGGCTGTTATAGTGAAATAAAAACAGGAGAGAGCAACATGGATTTAAAGAAATATTTTGAAAAGGCGCCTTTGATTCCCGCCATCATCCAGGACAGGGCTACGAAAAAGGTGCTGATGCTTGCATATATGAATGAAGAAAGCCTCAGGAAAACCATAGAGACGGGCTATACCTGGTTCTACAGCCGCTCCCGGAATGAGCTCTGGAACAAAGGGGCGACCTCCGGCCACGTCCAGAAGGTGATCAGCATTACGGGAGACTGCGACGACGATTCCCTCCTCATCATGGTGGAGCAGACGGGACCCGCCTGCCATACGGGCAATGAATCCTGCTTTTATCTGGAGTCAGGCATTGCGGAATTCCGCACCGGGGAGGAACTGGAGAAACTTGCCAATGACAGAGAAGCCGCTGAACGTGACAAGGCCCTGAAGGAGCTTTACCGGGTCGTGGTTGACCGTCACCGCACCTTCGTCGAAAACTCCTATACCTGTTACCTTTTTCAGAAGGGACTGGACAAGATCCTGAAGAAGTGCGGAGAGGAATGCAGCGAGGTCATCATCGCCGCGAAAAATGCGGCAGCGGAGGGAGAGGACAGGAAGGATGCGGCTCTGCTGGATCTGAAGAACGAAATCTGCGATCTGCTTTATCATCTGACGGTGCTGATGGTCAGCGAAGGGATCGGACTGGATGAAATCAACGAGATCCTGAAGCAGAGAAGCAGGAAGATCGGCAACCTGAAAACCTTCCATGAAGCTGACCGCAACAGTTGACGAATCATGAAAGCCCGCTTGCGCGGGCTTTTTCGTTGCCTCAGAATAGCATGATCGGCGGCTTTCAAGAGCCAAACACAATCGGGCTCTCAAGAGCCAAACACAAACTTTTCGATTGCCTTTGCAACGCCGTCTTCGTTGTTGCCGCCGGTCACATAGTCGGCAGCTTCCCTCAGCTCTTTCACAGCGTTGTCCATGGCGACGCCGAGGCCTGCAAACCGAATCATGTCGACGTCGTTGTAGTTGTCGCCGAAGCAGATGATCTCCGACGGCAGGATGCCTTTTTCCGCAGCATACCGGTTGACGGCGTCTGCTTTGCTCACCTGATCCGCGCAGATATCGAAGGTATTATGCCAGGAAACGGTGACGGAAGTGCCGGGGATTCGTGACAATCTGCGGAAAAGCCCATTTCTCTGCTCCTCTCCCTCACATCTGACCAGCACTTTATAAATATCATCCCTGCCGATAAGCTCCATCGGTTCGATTTCCACCATGGGAAAAAGCTCTTCTAAGGACGGCGTTTTGTCAACTGAATAAAACGTTCTTAAAAAACCTGTGATTTTTTTGGTATAAAAGTTTTCTTCCCCATAACAATGAAAGTAATAATTCATGTCTGTCAGCAGACGGAAGATTTCATCCAGCGCTTCATTGAGAAGCGGTTTTCCGTATAGCAGCCTGCCCGACGCCTCTTTGATGAGCGCGCCGTTGCACGCCAGAATGGGCGTATTTAATTTCAGTTCGTTTGCATATTGCCTGGCTCCGCCGAAGATTCTTCCCGTTGCCAGCATGAAATCGATCCCGGCTTCAGAAACTTTATGAATAACCGCTTTCGTATAATCGGAAAGCGTGTGATCGTCTTTCAGCAATGTCCCGTCCAGGTCGCTTACGATGAGCCGATACATGGTCCCTCCTTAACATGATCATGCCTTGTCTATATTGTACGAATACTGATCTCTCCGGAATTCAGCGTCTGCACAGAACCGTCCTGATAACGGACCACCAGCCCGCCGTCTCCGTCGATGTCCAGGGCTTCTGCCGGGATTCCCCCGTCCCGGCTGTGCGTTTTTTCCGAGCCGGACGTCGGGATGACGAGGATTTCCTTTCCCAGCACAAAGGACCGGCTTCTATATTCTTCTATAAAATTTCTGGATTCCAGGTTTTCATTGATTTCCAGGACTTGATTGATTATTTCCGCGATCAGCCGGTTTCGGGAAATCCCGTCTGCCGGAGGCGCGTCTGCAAAGAGCGATCCCGCAACGCCGGAAAGCTCGTGGGGAAAAGCGGATTGTGCCGTGCTGTAGTTGATGCCGATCCCCAACACGATATGATCGATGTGGCCGCTTTCGAAATCGGTGACGGCTTCCGTTAAAATCCCGCAGATCTTTTTGTCTCCCAGATAGATATCGTTGACCCACTTGATCTTGCAGTCGACCCCCGCCAACATTTTAATGGCCTTACAGACCGCGACGGAGGCTGCCGTGGTGATCAGCACGGATTTTGTCATATCGAAGCGGGGTTCAAGAATGAAGGTCATATAGATCCCGCCTGCGGGCGGCGAGAAAAAGCTGCGGCCCATCCGGCCCCTGCCTTTTGTCTGTTCTTCGGCGATGACAACGGTTCCGTACGGAGCGCCTTCCAGCGCCATTTTTTTTGCGGTTAGGTTTGTGGATTCCAAAGATTTGAACACGTGAATCCGATCCTCCATGAAACGCACTTTCACATGGGGCAGGATTCCTTCCACGGAAAGCATATCGCTGTCCGGAGCCAGACAATAGCCCTTGCTTGTAATGGCGTCGATCCGGTACCCTTCCCGCCGCAGTTCCCGGATCGCCTTCCATACGGCGGCTCTCGATATGCCGAGGCGGCTTGCCAGTTCCTCGCCGGAAACCGTCGTTCCTTTCTTTTCTTCCAGTGCTTTCAGCACGCTTCCTCTGGTTGACATGGAATTGCTCCCTCGAATTCTATCAGTGCGTTTATTATATGTCGTTTTTTTAAACCGTGTCAACCAGATAAGTCAGTTGCAAAGGGAACAATCCTGGAACACGGGGTATGAACAGGGAAAAATCTGTTGTATTCCGAGTTTTCCTATTGTATCATATGAATATAATACATAAACGATTTTGGTGGCGGCGGTGATAAAATGAAAATTTCCACAAAGGGGCGTTACGCTTTGCGTCTCATGCTTGATCTGGCAATCAATTATACGGGCGAATACATTTCGATTAAAAGCATTGCGGCAAGACAAGATATTTCGGAAAAATACCTGGAGCAGATCATAACCCAGCTCAACCGGGCCGGCTATGTCCGAAGCGTCAGAGGGGCCCAGGGCGGTTACATGCTGGCAAAGGCGCCCTCGGAGTATACGGTCGGCATGATCCTGCGGCTGATGGAAGGCAGCCTCGGACCGGTCTATTGCTCGGAAGAGGAAGATTCCTGCGACAGGGCGTCGACCTGCGTTACGCTGGAAGTATGGCAGAAAATACAGAAAGCGGTGGAAGATGTGGTCGATAATATCACATTGGAAGATCTGGTCACACGTTATCATGAGAAAACGGAACCGATTTACATCATATGACTGTCTTCGGGACACCCAGATCCCGAATTATTTTTCATGATCAATCAAAAAGCGCTTCGGTTGGAAACGGAGCGCTTTTTTGCTTTTCGGCCACATAAAAAAAGTATTGACAACACAAACTTGTAGAGATAATATAAGTTAATATCATATTATATAGATAGGAATAGTATAAAATAAAGGAGTTGATAACCATGTCGGACAAGCAGAACAGAAAATTGAGATTTGAAACCTTACAGATCCATGCCGGACAGGAAGATCCCGATCCGGCGACCGGCGCAAGAGCCGTTCCCATCTACCAGACCACATCCTATGTTTTCCCGAGTGCCGCGAGTGCCGCCGCGCGATTCGGGCTTGAGGAGGCAGGGAATATCTATACGAGGATCATGAATCCGACCACCGATGTTTTTGAACGACGGATCGCCGCGCTGGAAGGCGGGATCGGCGCCTTGGCCGTTTCATCGGGTTCTGCTGCCGCAGCTTACGCGGTCCAGAATATCGCTCATTCCGGAGATCACATCGTCGCCTCAAAGACCATCTACGGAGGTACTTATAATCTGTTCGCTCATACGCTTGCCGATTTTGGAATCACGACCACCTTTGTGGATCCGGAGGAAGAAAACGCTTTTGAATATGCGATCCGGGAAAACACGAAGCTGATCTTCATTGAAAGCCTGGGAAATCCTGCTTCCAATGTCATCGACATAGAGGAGGTTGCAAAGATTGCCCATAAGGCGGGAATCCCGCTCATCGTCGACAATACCTTTGCTACGCCATATCTGTGCAGGCCTATTGAGTACGGCGCCGACGTCGTGATCCATTCCGCAACCAAATTTATCGGCGGCCACGGAACCTCCATTGGCGGCGTCATCATAGATTCCGGGAAATTCGACTGGATGGCGTCAGGAAAATTTCCTTGCCTGACAGAGCCTGTTCCAAGCTATCATGGCGTCAGGTTTACGGAAGCGGCGGGGGCTGCAGCTTATATCATCAAGGCAAGGGTCACCTTGCTCAGAGATACCGGCTCCGCTCTCAGTCCGTTCAATTCGTTCCTGTTCCTTCAGGGGCTGGAAACCCTGTCGCTCAGAGTGGAGCGGCACGTTTCCAACACCTTGAAGGTGGTCGAATTCCTGAAGAATCACGACAAGGTGGAACGGGTTGACCATCCTTCCCTTGCAGAGGGCAGGCAAAAAGCCATTTATGAGAAATACTTCCCCAATGGGGGCGGATCCATCTTTACCTTCGATATCAAGGGAGGAGCCGAGGAGGCGAAGGCATTCATCGACAGGCTTCAGATTTTCTCCCTTCTCGCAAATGTTGCCGACGTAAAGTCCCTGGTGATACATCCGGCCAGTACCACACATTCTCAGATGACGGAGAAGGAACTGCTTGACGCGCGGATCAGGCCCAATACGATCCGCCTGTCCATTGGAACGGAACACGTCGACGATCTGCTTGAGGATTTGGCACAGGCGCTGGCATGAGCAGCTCCGCAGAGAAACGGTAAAACAGAATAGCCCAAAGAAAAAGCACAGCACAGCATGGCGGACGTCATGCTGTGCTTTTTTTTCGGTATTTGGTGTTGACAAATCAGCGATGCGTCAATATAATAACCAGTAGATCATTAATTTACTAAATAAGTAGAGCCGAACGGCTCCAGATATTGGAGGGATATCATATGATGAAGATACCGACAACATTAAAACACAAACCGGTCATCGTAGGGGAAGGCTACGGCAATATCGACGGCCGGTATGCCTATAAAACGGACGTCCAGGGCCTTTCCATCGGGCTGGCTCAGTGGAACGACAGGGGAAAGCTGGATATCTCCGCCAAGGTGTGGAGATACACCGGGGAAAAGTGGTCGAGGCAGTCTGAGGAAATGCCGCTTCACCGCGTACTGGATCTGGCGATTTTCATATGCGAAGCTGAGAAGTATTTCCGGGAAGCTTACCGTTATGAAAAACTGTATGATCCGGAAAATCCCGTGATCAGCCGGGTCGGCCTCCAGGGCGACGCCATGACGGTAAAGGTCTGTACGGAAAACGACATGATAGACGAGGATATCCGGACGGTCCGGCAGGCGCTGTCAAACGACGGCGAACTTCTGGGAGAGCGTTTCGCCGTGCTGTCCCGCCTGATTAAGGAACTGGGATATTGATACGGGCGTATCGAGGTGGACCTTCCGTCCTTCCGGAACCGATTCAACTTCAACCGGAGGATGAACAGCTGCCTACACCCCAAAATGCAGAAGGATCACAAGGAGTATGGTTCGGAAGTATTCGAGCTCGAAATACTGGAGGAAGTGGAAAAGAAAGAAGAGGAAAGCGCCATGGGCTTCCGGGACGGGCTGAAAAGGCTGGAGACGGCCTGGGCGGAAAAGTTCGACCGGGAAAAAGCATACTGATTGAACCTGCCTTCCATCCGCCTGCCGATAACGATTTGAATCGAGAGAGCTTCCTGACAAGGGAAGCTTTTTTTCGCTTTCAAATAAATGCTTACAGATTCATATAGTATGGTATAATAAGGTGTAAGAATCAGGAAGCATATCCAATTTTATAACTCGGGTCAAGTCTTGCCACTGGAGTATACGGATGAAAGGCGAAAAGAAAATAGATTTTTATCAATCTGCAATAAAGAATGCCCCCATCGGTTATGCCTGCAATAAAATAATCTGCGATGAAAACGGAGAACCGTACGACTATGAGTACGTCGATGTGAATGCCGCCTTTGCCGGTTTCTTCGGCATGGAGGAGAAGGATCTGATCGGCACGAGATATTCGGAACTCTCTCTTCAGTTGTTCGATACGATGCCCGGATGGATCCGACTGCTGGGAGAGATCGCCTTAACCGGCGGGGAAAAGGAAGCAGAGGAGTATTCCGAACTGCTGGGCGGCTGGACCCGCATAAAAGTCACATCACCCGGGAAGGATTACTTTTTCCTCTATATTCTAGGCATTCCTAAGGAAACCGAACCGCCTGACGAACGGCAATACGCAGGTGAAAACATTGAAAACTGGGAACTTATGTATAGAAGTGTACCGGAAGAAAAAGGGATCTGGGAGAAACGGCTGCAGGAAATTGCCGATATGCTCAGGCTGGAGAACGACCAGCAGTTTCAGCGGATCATTGAAAGCCTTCCTTTTTCACTGGATATCAGCACCCTTGACGGCGTCATCCTGTATGCCAACGCCAAATTCCTGGAACTCTTTGAACTGGACAGAAGCGTGGTCGGAACGGGAACGAGGGATGATCTTTGGGCTGACCGGGAAAAACAGGAGCTTTGGATCGAATCCCTGGGCCGTGACGGCATCGTCAATGATTTTGAAATGCATCTGAAGACCGCAAGGGGAAAGGAATTATGGGCCATCGGCAGCGGCATCATCATTCAGTACCAGGGACGCACCTGTGTGCTGTCAACCCAGTTCGATATTACGGAACGGAAAAGCATGGAATCGGCTTTGAAGGTCAGTGAGGAAAAATACCGGCTTCTCACCGAATTCACCTCAGACGTCATATGGGTTCTGGATCTGAAGAAACAGAAATATTCCTATATCAGCCCTTCCATCTATCATCTTACGGGATATACGCCGGAAGAAGCGCTGAAACTGAATCTTACCGATTCGCTGACGCCGGAGTCTGCGATGATCGTCAGAGAGGCGATCGAGACTCAGCTTCAGGAATTTATGAACGATCCTGAGCACCAGAAGTCCTATATACTTGAGATCAGACAGAAATGTAAAAACGGCGAGGTCATCTGGGTCGAAATTTCCCTGAAATACCGCCGCAACGACGCCGGAGATATTGAGATCGTAGGCGTAAGCCGAAATATTGAAGAAAGAAAAAAGGCTGAGCGGGAAGTTCTGTACCTCAGCTACCATGACCAGCTGACAGGACTGTACAACAGAAGATTTTACGAAGAAGAGCTTCAGAGGATGAATTTCCAGCGCAATATGCCGCTGACGATGGTCATTGCGGATGTAAACGGGCTGAAGCTTACCAACGACGCGTTCGGGCACCTTGCCGGCGATGATCTGCTCAGGAAGTTTGCCGCAGTGATCAATCAGGAGCTGCGGGCGGAGGATACGGTCGCAAGGATCGGCGGCGACGAATTTGCGATCCTGCTTCCCCGAACGGATTCGGCGGGCGCCGAGGCTCTGGTCAATCGGATCAGAGAGCGCGTCCAAAGCGTAAAACCCGAGAATGCCATCCTGTCCGTCTCCTTCGGCTGGGCCACAAAGGAGACTGTCGAAGAGGATTTCGACGCCATGTTCATCCAGGCGGAAGACAATATGTACCATACGAAGCTGATTGAAAGCGCCATGATGAAAAATGAAACGATCCAGCTGGCCATGCGGAGGCTGTATCAGAAAAGCGGCATGGAGCAGCTTCATTCCGAGCGGGTCGGCAAGCTTTGCAGGGAGATCGGAAAGGCGATGAACCTGACGGAGGGCGAGCTTTGGGAGCTTGAACTCCTTGGTAGGATGCACGACATCGGGAAGGTCGGGGTCCCCGCGGAAATCCTCAACAAACAGGGCAGTCTGAATGAAACGGAATGGATGGAGATCAGGCGTCATCCCGAGATCGGATACCAGATCCTGAGATCCGCCGACGAATATGTGCAGATCGCCGAAGCTGTCCTGACCCATCATGAAAGGATTGACGGCAAGGGGTATCCGAGGAAGCTGAAGCCGGAAGATATTCCGATTCAGGCAAGGATCCTTTCCGTTGCGGAAGCGTACGACGCCATGATACACGGGAGCTTTTATAAAAACGCCTTAAGTGAGAGGAGTGCGGTAAAAGAACTGATTGAGCATTCGGATACGCAGTTTGACCGAAACGTTGTCGAGGTCCTGATCGACCAGGTGATCGGGAATAAGGACAAGCCCGAAAAGCAGAACTCGCGCCGGCAAAGGAGGTAATCCCGTGAAAAAAGCACTGATATTTGATCTTGACGGCACACTGCTTGACTCCATGGGCGCCTGGGATACCGTCGGCTTTGAATATTTGAAAACTATTTTGAATTTATCATAACCTCGTCGGAAGTGGGCTGCAGCAAGCATAAACCGGATATTTTCATAAAAGCAGCCGAGAGATTCGGCCTGGAAGCCAGGGATTGCATTGTTTTCGAGGATTCGCTTCATGCAATAAAATCAGCAAAGCTCGGAGGGTTCTATACTGTCGGAGTATATGAAAAATGCTTTGAAAGCGAACAGGAAGCAATAAAAAACCATTCGGATCAGTATGTATGCAATTTAAGCGAGGTTATTTTATCAGCAGGGTAATGAAGATTGCCGGATCAGACTGGGGTGCTTTGAGTTTAAAAATATGAATATAAAAAATAGCAGCATTCAATTTTTTAAGTGCGGCTATTTTTTTTGCAAAAATTGGTTGACAAATAATATTATACGTCATATAATATTACCGCAACAATAATATTGTTATATCGTATAATATTGCAATATGACGATGAGAATGACGAAATGCAGGACAAATGACGGAAAAGACAAACGGCAAAAGGAGGTAGAAGCATGGGGTTTCAGGTGGGATCGACATTGCTGGACGCTTGCGTACTGGCGGTGTTGTCAAGAGGAGACACGTACGGATATGTTCTGACACAGACCATGAGAGACGTTACGGATATATCGGAATCGACGCTGTATCCGGTTCTCAGACGGCTGCAAAGGGACGGGTATCTGACAACCTACGACCAACCCTATCAGGGGAGGAACAGAAGATATTACGCCATCACGGAGGATGGAAAAAAGAAGTTTGAAGGGTACAAGCGGGATTGGATCCTGTACAAGACACAGGTTGACAAACTGTTATGCGGAGGGGATGACGATGAATAGGTCGGAATTTTTTACAAAATTGGAGCAGGGGCTTTCAAAGGTTTCCAAGGAAGAGCGGGACGCCGCGCTGAATTATTATCATGAATACTTTGACGATGCCGGTCCGGAAAACGAGCAGAGGGTCATCGAGGAGCTCGGCTCCCCGGTGCAGATCGCGGCGAGGATCAAAGCGGATATCGCAGTCAAGCAGTTGGATGAGGATACCAAACCATCGATGAAAAAGGGGATTTCTGCGGTGTGGCTGGTGATCCTGGCGATTTTGGCAGCGCCCATCGCACTGCCGCTGGCAATCGGTGCGGCGGCACTGGGCATCGGGCTGCTTGCAGCGCTCATCGGAGTGATCATTGCCCTGGTGGCCGGCGTTGCGGCCTTCTTCATAGGGGGAGTCGTGGTGATCGCAGCGGGGATCGCGGTCATGGCCACCAGCGTTCCCACAGCAATATTTTCCATCGGCGTCGGGCTGCTGGCCTTGGGAGGATCAATTCTGATCGGGATTCTGGTAGTGCTGGCTGCCAGAGGAATCTTCGGCAGCATGGCGAAGATCATGAACAAACAGCTGAATAAAAAATCAAAAGGGGATGATATCAATGAATAGATCGGTTAAAAAACTTGCGATAGCAGCAGCGGTAATGGTCGCGGCAGGGATTCTGCTGACCGGCATCGGCTGGATGGCGGGCGGAAATCAGCCTGTCTATCTCGACAGAGACGGCATCCATGTCGGCGGCCGGGACGGATCGGCCGGCAGCGCCCGTCTGGAAAGCTTTTTCCTGGAGGCGGAGGATTTCAGCAGCATCCATGTTGATCTGGATTACTACGACGTGGACCTCGTGCCGGGAAACAAGTTTGCAGTGGACGGAACCTTTTTCAGCGAGGAGGAAATACCGGAAGTCAAGGTGGAAAACGGGGATCTGATCGTCAGAGAGAAGGACAGGAAAGGGCTGAACATCAATATCGACCTCCCGGGTTTATTTACCAATGACGATCGGCCGCGGATCAGAATCCATTACCCAGAAAATACAAAGCTGACGAATCTT